>Ga0209770_10000044_pt1 | contig 70747 bp, 77 predicted proteins | sample LauGreSu1BDMLBDD_2_FD_187572 | JGI IMG/M metagenome (GOLD analysis project Ga0209770, IMG submission 187572) | Freshwater lake microbial communities from Lake Michigan, USA - Su13.BD.MLB.DD (SPAdes) (version 2) | ecosystem: Environmental > Aquatic > Freshwater > Lake | place: Lake Michigan, USA... | reverse complement strand
GTTTTGTGTTTTGTGTTTTGTGTTTTGTGTTTTGTGTTTTGTGTTTTGTGTTTTGTGTTTTGTGTTTTGTGTTTTGTGTTTTGTGTTTTGTGTTTTGTGTTTTGTGTTTTGTGTTTTGTGTTTTGTTTTTGCGTATCACCAGTATCATCCTTGTACGTTGTCATCATCATCGTCATCGTCATTGTCATCGTCATCGTCATCGTAGTAGTCATCTTCACTGTCACTGTAGATTGACTGCGGCGGAGGCGTCGGTAATTTCTCGGGCAACAATGCATGGACCGCTTGTTTGAGTGGAGCAAACAGAGCATCATCATTCGCAATTTCAGTTTTGGGAAGACGATACATGCCTAAAACCGGATTGACGTAAAGGTGCAACTCAGGGGTCATCATTTCAGGATAGTACTTCCCCATGAGGCATGCAGAATGTTCAATGCCTTGGCCTGCCATGTAAATGAAACGTTCGGCCATGACATTCCAAAGCCGACCAAAACTGATCATGTAGCGCACGTTGTCAGCCATCAACCAGTCATGTCTCAAAATGAACCCAAAGAGATCAATTACTTTCGCGCCTTGATCAACTAGTGTCAGTGAACCATCGTTTACCGCCGCCAGTTTGTGTTTGCACACATTTTTGTACGCGTCAAGGTAGTTCACGATCCACTCATTCATGATCGGTTCAGGGCAGCACCAGCTCATGGTATCACCACTGATAATGCGGCATGACGCACGTTTGACACGTGACTGTCCGGGATCATTTGCTCTTGACATGAATTCCTGAAAGAACGTCTCACGATTTTCGTGAGTATCCATTTCTGCCATGTGTGCCTCAATTTCCGTAACGGCCATGGTGTCAAATGGCGATTTGCCCTTGTTGTAGTATCGTGCTCCCATGTATTGTTGGTATTGAAACTCAGGTATGCTCCATTTCACATGGGCGTGTCCATTCTCATTGTTCACGCGCCGAATGATGCATGATGCAGCCGAAACTTTGTTCAAGCCAAGGCGGCTTGACAAGAGTCCCAGTGCACCACCATGCACCAAGTTCCGAACCCGGCTGCTGGCGCTGAAATGTTTCAATTCAATCCGATTTGGAACCAATGCAGGAAGCGGCGATCCCGAAACACGCATCATTTGCATCATTTGCATGCATTGTTTGAAACCCCATGCATCCACATGTGGTTGCAATGCACGGTATGCAGCCTCGCACGAAAGTTGCAACCGAGCTACATCGCAAGACATCGGGTCTCTCTTCAATTCTTGGTAAAATGAGTCCACCGTTTTCTTCAATTCTTCGTCCGTAATGTTGAATCCTCTGTATATCATCATCGTTTGATGTCTTGGCTTAGCCTACATTTCATTTACTCCGCTTCAAATACTTTCAATTTTTTTAATTTTCAATATTCTGACACCCCCACATCGGACGTTTTGCGGCATGTGCCAAAATCGGGGGTGGTTGTTTTCCGGAAATAAGAATGGGCGTTTTTGGGACATCCGACAAAACAGTTTTTGGGCCTAAAATGTTACAATTTTCCGCTAGGTGATTTTTGGAAGCATTGAACATTTTTATATTGCGAGAGCATGCATGGTGTTGTGCACATGTTCTAAAAAAAGTTCCGCAATTTACCTAGTGCGCGTCGAATTTTCCCAAAAGTATTTCGTCGATCTCATTTTTGGACATTTTTTTTGTCCATTTTCTCAAAATTTTTTCGACTCTTGTGCAATCGAATCGAAAAAATAACAAAAAATATTTGGGGATGTTTTGATGAAAAAACGAGAGCATAATGGTCACATGTTTTTGATTGCGAAAAAAAGTCATTTTTTGGCCCAAAAAAAAACTTGAAAATAGCTTAAAAAAAAGCACCAGCTGCAAATTCCGTCGTTTTTTTGTTACTGTAACTTACCGTAACAAATGATAACATTTTCGCCGAATTTTACGAGAGATTTTCAGGTACGCAAAAATGTGACGATGTATGCTAACCATGGGTTGACCAAATTGATTTAAAACCCCCTAGATGATAACAAAATGATAACAAATGATAACATTTCGGCGAAATTCGCCGACGAGCGGTGCGTGAAAATTTTGTGAGCATAATACGTGTCGGGTTTATGCGTCGGATGTAATGTATGTTTTTAATATATTTTGTTGCACCCCCCAAAAACGGGGAAAGTGATTTTCCGAAAACAAGGTTGGGCGTTTTTGGGACATCCAACATTTTATTTTTCATTTTTGGGTCGTTTTTGGGCCCAAAAGGTGCATTTTGGACCGTTGCACCCCCTGAAAACGGGGAAAGTGATTTTCCGAAAACAAGAATCGGTGTTTTTGGGACATCCGCACAAATATTTTCGGACCGTTGCACCCCCTGAAAACGGGGAAAGTGATTTTCCGAAAACAAGAATCGGTGTTTTTGGGACATCCCACATTTTATTTTCGGACCGTTGCACCCCCCAAAAACGGGGAAAGTGATTTTCCGAAAACAAGAATCGGCGTTTTGGGGACATCCCACATTTTATTTTTCATTTTTTTGACCCAAAAGGTGCATTTCGGACCGTTGCACCCCCTGAAAACGGGGAAAGTGATTTTCCGAAAACAAGGTTCGGTGTTTTTGGGACATCCCACATTTTATTTTTCATTTTTTTGACCCAAAAGGTGCATTTCGGACCGTTGCACCCCCCAAAAACGGGGAAAGTGATTTTCCGAAAACAAGAATCGGCGTTTTGGGGACATCCCACATTTTATTTTTCATTTTTTTGACCCAAAAGGTGCATTTCGGACCGTTGCACCCCCTGAAAACGGGGAAAGTGATTTTCCGAAAACAAGGTTCGGTGTTTTTGGGACATCCTGCATTTTAATTGTTTTTATTTTTCAAAAAAAAATGTATGGTTGAATATATAAAGTATCATGTCATTAAACGATTATGCAACGGCAATAATCAAACCGCCTCACATTGTTTTCAACAAAGAACAATATGAACGCGATTTAAGAGATGGATTGATTTCCATTCCTAGAAATGTATACACCAATAACAGTCCTTATCTTCCAAGTGAACTCAAAACAGTGCATGGAGCATCATCCATCAATGTGACAAATGCCGCGGGTAAAAAAAAGGTCGTAATTGCAATCACAATTGCAAACAATTTCCCGCCGGCATACATTCAAAAGTGTTTTGATGTCTTTTGCACGGTGTACGGGTTTGCACAAAGAACAATTGAAGTCATTAACTTAAAGAGCCGAGACAGTTATGGAAATCCGCAAATTGAGACACAAGTTATGAATCAATCATTGATTGATGCAATAAATACGTATGTGAACATAAATGGCACCAATTTAGGTTCAATTACGCCAAACAACCGGGCTAGTTTAAACTCAATATCATATTTCGAGTTCACATCCACACCAAGTAACAATTCAATTACAGAATGGTTGGGCGAAATGATACTTAACTTTTGGGCAATTGCCATGAATCCAAATGCACATTTGCGTGTGATCAATTCTAATGATGCGACTAATATAGGTTTGTCAAATGCAGTAATTTATGCGTCCACTGATTCAAATTTCACAAATAATCCATATGGAACCACGGATTACGTTAACATGTCATGGGGTGATATAACCCCTGGCGGTGATCGTAACAGTGTGGATGATATAATTTATATAAATCCTAGAATATGTTATTTTGCTGCAGCCGGAAATTATAGATGGGCCGGTTATCCAGCTACATCATCAAATGTGATGTGCGTTGGAGGTGCTTCGGTTTATTACAACAGTGCGTCTCAACTGGTTTCACCATCGAACCCTTATTTCACGTTATGGGTTGGTGCAACTAACTCGAATTCAACCATAGAAAGTCCTGGAGGCGGAACTGGGTTCTCTTATTCAACAATTGATCAAGCGTACTCAAGACCCGCGTATCAAAACGGATTGGCAGCACTGGCTTCATATAGCAGCGAACCCAAACGCGCATGTCCAGATATTTGTTCGTTGGCTGATCCCAATACGGGGTTGTTAATCATTTTTCCAAATAGTGATGGCACAAAGATTATGCAGCAGAAAACGGGAGGAACATCTCTGGCAAGTCCGTTGCAGTGCGGTTTGTTTTCGCATTTAAGTCAACGATTGATAAATGAAGGAAAACCACCGTTGACAACTCGCATAAATGACGTTGGATCCGAAACATTGTCCGGTTCAGTGAACTTACAAACATTTTTGTACAATAGTCACAAAACAAATGCGGAGTCAGCGTTTTATGATATCACGGTCGGAACAACTACGCTGTACCAAACGACCAATTTGGGCCCTTTGAATAACGGGAAAACCTTTACTGCCGGAACTGGATACGACATTGCAACGGGACTTGGCGTACCCTTACTCAGTGGTATAGAAACATTGATGTTTCCTTCACCAACTCCTACTCCTACTCCCACACCCACTCCCACACCCACTCTTACTCCAACTCCTACTCCAACTCCTACTCTTACACCCAGCACTAATACGGTTACTCCCACTCCCACACCCACACCCACTCCTACTCCCACTCTTACACCCACTCCTACTCCCACTCCCACTCTTACACCCACTCCTACTCCCACTCCCACTCTTACACCCACTCCTACTCCCACTCCCACTCCTACTCCCACTCTTACTCCTACTCCCACTCCCACGCCCACTCCCACGCCCACTCCCACTCCCACGCCCACTCCCACGCCCACTCCTCCCAAACCAACAATTATTATTAAACTGTCCGGTACGGTTGACTCGTTTCGCGAGGGATCGGAGCGAAGGGCAGCGTTCATATCAGGAATAGCTGCCGTTCTCAAAATTCTTGAAAGGCAAGTGATTATTCTCTCGGTTACTCCGGGCAGTGTTGTGGTTGAGTTGGGTTTTCTACGCGTGGACGGAGTGCAAGTAAACTCTAGTGAAAATGCGGAGTTTGGTTCACAACTTAAAAATGCAGCTGTGTCCGGCGAGCTGGATAAGTTTGGGGTGACATCTATTAATAATGGTTCCACCAGCCTGTTCAACAACACCCCCCCACCTAAAATAGTTTCAACATCGGTTAGCATGTTTTCAAACAATGCGCAAGTGTATTACAAGCCGCACACCGTGTCTAGCGGTGGAGGCACGGTGAGAAACCATCGCGCCATGTCCCGACGAACCTAACCTTATAAAAAAATGAATTTAAATATATAATGTGATGTTTTGTATAATACGCATGCGCATTTTTCGCATCACATTTTAATGGAATTTTATTGTTCAGTCTGCAATTTTGAATGCGCTCATAAATGCGACTACGAGCGTCACATGAACACGCAAAAACATAAAAACAGGCAACTGCAATCATCATCGCCGCCGGGTTACACTTGCACCATGTGTGGGAAAACATACAAATACAGGTCCGGATTAAGCATTCATAAACGAACCATGCACCAACAAGTTGCGACAGTTGCATCGTCCAATCAAGACAAACAATTGTTTGAATTGATGGGGATTGTGAAGGATTTGATGGAGCACAACAAGGAAGTGGTGTCTCAAAACAAGGACATGATACATCAAAACAAGGTGCTGGTGGATGCGATTCAGACGAAGATGGCCAATGACAGCACGTTGGCACTGACGTTGGCGGGTAATGGAATTGGTGGTGGCATTGGCAACCGCATCACGAACAACACGAACAACATCACGAATAACACGCAGTTCAATCTGAATGTGTTTTTGAACGAAGAATGCAAAGACGCCATTAAGCTGAGCGATTTTGTCAAAACCCTGAAAATCACGCTGCAAGATCTGGAATTTACGAAAACGAACGGCATAGTGGAGGGCGTGAGCTCCATCATCGTGAACAACTTGAAGGGCATGGACGTGCACAAGCGGCCAATTCACTGCACGGACTTGAAGCGCGAAACCATGTACGTGAAGAACGATGAATGGGTTAAGGATGAAACGCACGAGCACATCAACAAGTTCATTTACTTGACGTCGTGCTACCAGACGCGGGTCATCCAGGACTGGATGAACGCGCACCCGGGGTGGGAAACCAAGGAGCGCATGCACACCGAATACCACACCATTTGCAAGGAGCTGTACAAAAAGATTGAACACGACGAGCGCGCGAACAAGAAGATCATAAAGGCTTTTCTCAAGGAGGTGCACCTGGCCAAAACCGGCAACGAAATTGGCGTGTCATAATCGCATCACCCATGTGCCATTGAATAGAATAAATGAATAAATATTAAACGAACGTGCAATATATTTAACAATCCAAATTGAATTTTGTGTTGTTATTTTCTCTCGGATGTGTGAATCAGGAACGCGAATATTGGACAAGTACGTCCTGCGCGAGTGCATTGGATCGGGCGCATTTGGTGAAGTATGGCACGCGGACACTTCGGGCACAACAACGGATGAACCCGTGGCGGTAAAAATGGAGTTCATTGAAGGGAACCCAGCCCCCACCCTGCAATACGAATCCCGGGTGCTGCAACTGCTTCAAAACATTGTCGGCATTCCCCGGCTCCGATACTTCGGACGCAACGAATCCATGAACCGCATATTTATGGTTACCGAATTGCTGGGGCCTTCGCTGGAAACGCTGGCAACGTCGCACCGGTTGGACATGCATCCGCGCGTCGTAAAAAATCCGCCGCCGTATCACGCCGATTTCATTTCGGACATCGGGCGCCAAATGCTGCAACGGTTGAAATCAGTGCATGCGCGCGGCATGCTGCACCGAGACGTGAAACCGGACAACTTCTTGTTTGCGCGCACCCCTGCGCTGGATCTGTCTAGACACGCCAACTCAAAACACAACGCGGACGTGCCGCTGCTGTATCTCATTGATTTTGGAATGGCCAAGCGCATCAAAAGTTCCGACGCAGATACGGGTAAAAAAGGCTGCTCACTGATCGGGAGCGCGCGGTACGCCAGCGTTTTTGCACACCGGGGCGAACCGCTGGGGCGCAGAGATGACCTCATATCCATGATGTATTCGCTGATTTATGTGGCCAATGGCGGTGCGCTGCCTTGGCAAAATTACGCGGAAAAAGAAATACGGTACATAAAAGAAAACATGACGCCGGCGGAGCTGTGTGTGGAAATGTGCCCGCGTCATGCGGATGGGTGGTCGGCTGTTTTAGACCGATTATATGAAATGAAAGTGAACGATGCGCCGGACTATGCGAAATTTGAGTCGCTTATTTGATGTAGCGTTGACCCGACTAACTGGACATTGTTTATGTCACAATTCCATTTAACTCTTCTAATATTTTGTAAAAACTTTTATTTGTTGCAAACATTTCATCACTCAGGCCTTGAGTAGCATTCTTATCTGGCCACCAAATATCAAACTGTTTTACCGTGAATAAGTCGGTATAATTATAATACATTAATGACATAATTAGTTCTTCGTGTGGTGTTAACTTATCTTCCGGTAAAATAGTTGCTACATACTTTTCAAAAATATTTACTATATTGTCCCATTTGTCCTTGTGACCCCCAAATAGTCCACCGATTGCGTGAATATCTTTCCTATACTCGGTATACCATTTTGGGTCAATAGTTTTTGACCAATGATTTCGTTGGTTTTCTTTTCCAATAATCAAAAATTTGTCATTGGTTTCTTTTATCAAATTTTCTAAAAAAAAGTTATTGAATAAATTACTTTCATAATATTTTCTATAATTATGTTCATCTGTAATAGTTAAGTATTTATTGTGTATTAGTCCATTATGTGATAGACCCGCGTCAATCCAATAATAATAATCATACGATTTGTCTTCGTTCCACCACCAAGAAAACTTAGAATATTGAATTTCAATACATCTATCACTTTTTTTTGTTTCATCCGTGTTTTTTATTGAATTAATTAAAACCTTAAATTTTGAATTATTTAAATCAAAAATTTCAAATTTTAATTTATTTTCGGACACTTTATTCTCTATGTAAAAAAAACCTTTTAAAGATTCTATTTCTCTATCAGACGTGTAACACAAAAAATCGGCATTTGTCATTTTTAAAAGAGATAATAAACTGAATCTATAATGATGATATCTGCATTGTCTGCCTCCTAATTCTGTTCCATATAAATCGGAATAAATGCAAGTTATGAATTTAACTCTCATTTAATATATTCACAATATATATTTGTAAAACAGAATACGCAAAATGATTGGAAACAAATTTTGCAAATATATTTTTATTTATAGTGACTAATTATGTTTATTTTATACGTAAATTGCCATCCTCATCAATTTGAGAAAGAGTAAAATTATTTGTATTATGTGACAGTCCATAGGCAATGAAATTTGATATCCACGGCATAGATGCAAAAATGTAATAATGTTGAGCCTTGGAAAGAGAGGTAAATTCAGCTAAATTATCATATAAACGATCCAAATAAATATCGTGAGAAACTTCCTCTTTCTTTATTTTATAATAATCATAGTCGTTAGTAAACAAGTCAATGTTTTTAAATTTATAATAAAAAACGTTAGGTAATTCTTTCATTTTATCTATAAAAAACCCATCATTTGATCCTATATACAATTTTTTTGGTGACTTGGCAACCGCCTCGTATATTTTTTGAGTCACTACTCTCGTACAATCGTGACTCTCTTTATAAGTAGCGTCTCCTAAACTTGGGGCACTTATCCCATTTATTGCATTACGGGTTCTGAAGTGAATAAAATCAAATTCCGGTTTATTTTTTAAAAATTCTTCTTCTCTTTTGTATACTTCATCAACAAATAATGGAAGAGTATACGGAAAGTTTATTCGTTCTCCTCTATAAGCCCTAAAATATGGAATTGTAATTTCAGGTAAATCATGGTGATTAGAAAATACTAAAAAATGATCACCTTTTTTTTTTAAAGGCAAACCTTCAAACTCTGAGAGATATAAAGAACATACATTAACATCATATATATTTTCAAACGGTTCAAACCCAATCCCGCTATAAATTTCATTAAATTGAATATGGCCGATGTATTTATTTTCATAAGAACCATTTAAATAGAGAATCGGAGTAAAACCAAATTCTCTGAGTTTGTGTGCTAAATAAATTACTTCCATAGATGTAACATAAAAGTCTCCAATACCTGTCTTGAAATCTGTCAATATACTAACTTTTTGCACCATTGGATAGGTTATGCAATATATAAGTATATTAATAATGTAATTTTTAACTTAAAAATTAATGGATTTAAATAAATAAAACAATTTAATTTTAGGTTTAAATGAGTGATATATTTGACACTGTTCTTCATTTTTATGGTAGAAAGTCTTCAAAATTGTTTTGCATCAACATAGGAGCCATGGATGGAGTAATGTTCGACGAATTAGTTGGATATTCCAAATCGTATGGTTTTAAGGGGTTATATGTTGAACCCATTCCATACCTGTTTGAACGATTGAAACAGAATTTTCCCGAAGAAGGTAATTTGTTTGAAAATGCAGCAATTTCATCTGAAAATGGCACAATACGAATGTTGACAATACATCAATCGGCAATTGATAATGGATTGGTGCATTCATGTTTTTATGGCATGAGTGCGGTATATCCACCCAAAAATGGTTTAGGGAGTGAAGGAGATAGAGAGACTGTGGAAAAATGGGGGAAAATAGTAGAAGTGCCTTGCATTACTATGGAAACATTGCTGTCTAAACATAATATTTCAAGGTTTGATGTCGTGAAAATTGATGCAGAGGGTCATGATTGGGAAATTTTTGACCAAATTGATATAGAAAAATTTAGGCCTAAACTGATACGACTAGAATGGATAAATTTGGAAGTTGAACAACAAATCAACATTATTGCAAAATTCAAAAAATTCAATTATGAATATGAGATTGCTCACGCGGATATCATGGCATGTCCCAAAGAAGTCTTGCAAGAAATAAATTCACATAACAGTGTAATTGAATCTAAACAATTGGCAATGGATAATAATTACGAGTGCGATGTTACATTGGTAACCGGCCTTTGGAACATAAAAAGAGACCAATTGTCAGAGGGTTGGACAAGAAGTTTTGAACACTATCTCAACAAATTCAAGGAGTTATTGGAGGTTGAAAATCCAATGATCGTATTTGGTGATCCAGAGCTTGAAACATTCGTGTACAAACATAGATCCCGTTCAAATACTCTGTTTATAACAAGACCGCAATCGTGGTTGAAATCCAATTTTTACGACAAAATTCAAGAAATACGAACGAGTGAACGGTGGTTGTCACAAGCGGGTTGGTTGCGCGATTCAACGCAAGCCAAATTGGAAATGTATAATCCTCTCGTGATGTCAAAGATGTTTTTATTGAACGATGCCAGGTTGATGGATCCATTCAATTCAAAGTCCATGTATTGGATAGATGCCGGCTTGACAAACACTGTTCACCCAGGATACTTTACACACGACAGGGTGTTAAGAAAATTATCCAAACATGTAAACAAGTTCACCTTTATTTGTTTTCCTTATTCAGCAAATACAGAAATACATGGGTTTGATTTTGAAGAAATAAACAAATTGAGCGGAAAAAGAGTGGAATTAGTGGCCCGTGGAGGTTTTTTTGGAGGTCCAATTCAGACGATACATGATATCAATTCCATTTATTATAGTTTGATGCGATTGACATTGGAACAAAATTTAATGGGAACCGAAGAATCTCTTTTTTCTATTATGATTCATAGGAACAAAGAACTCATTGATTATTTTGAGATAGAGAGCAATGGTCTTATGAACAAGTTTTTTGAAGATCTTAAAAATGATGCATTGAAAATAAGGACGCAACGCGTAGTTCCATTAAGTAATCCAAGTAGTCCAGGTAGTCCAGGTAGTCCAAGTAATCCAAGTAACATTCATAAAACATCACTTTATGTGATCGGGTTTAATAGTCCGCAACAGTTGAAGGTGCTCATTCAATCAATGATGCAGTATGATGAAAATTACATTGTTCAACCTAAAAAATACTTATTAAACAATTCAACCGATAGATCAACCGATGCAGAATATCGCAGCATTTGCAATGAATGGGGGTTTGAAATCATTGGAACGGGTGACAACTTAGGAATTTGCGGCGGTCGTCAATATGTGGCTGAGCATTTTGATCAATCCGATCAAGATTTCATGCTGTTTTTTGAGGATGACATGTTTTTTTATCCGAATGAAGGTGCTATTTGCAAAAACGGGTTCAATCGTAAAGTGAAGGACTTATACTGGAAATCATTGGAGATCATTTCAAAACATGGGTATGATTTCTTGAAACTTAATTTCACTGAGTTTTTTGGAAACAATGCCACACAATGGGCTTGGTATAACGTTCCCCAAAAATTCAGAATTTCAAAATGGCCAAACAATCCAAGACTTCCTGACACGGGTTTGGACGCCAACGCACCGTTGACTGAATTCAAAAACATACGATCGCATAATGGACTAGCCTGGGTGGATGGAGAGATATACTACTCAAATTGGCCCCAAATTGTATCAAAAGAAGGAAATCGCAAAATGTTTATTAAAACGAAATGGTCACACCCTTACGAACAAACATGGATGAGCCACATGTATCAAGAAACAATTCAAGGATACATTAGACCCGCATTACTACTTTTAACACCCACGGAACACAACCGGTTTGATTATTATGACAATGGGCTTAGAAAAGAAAGCTAATTGTGCAATACAACTGCAAAATAATAATCAAGTGAAAAACAAATTTAAAGATATTACATAAATTAGTATTAGAACGGAAACAACAATGAGTGCAACCGACGATGTTAGCAGCAGTAGCTGCAGCAGTAGCAGCAGTTCCACCCGACTCACGGGACGTGTAAAGTGGTTTAATAATAAGACCGGGTTTGGGTTCATCACTGCTCTTGGAGACAGCGATGGAGTAAAAGATGGCAGTGATGTGTTTGTGCATCACTCCACAATCAAGGTTGCCAACGAGCAATACCGTTACCTGGTGCAGGGCGAGTACGTGGAGTTTGTGCTTTCTAAAACCGTGGATTCATCTAAGCACGAGTATCAAGCGTCCGATGTGAGTGGAGTCAAAGGCGGCAAACTCATTTGTGAAACGCGATGGGAAAACAGGACGTTGGCGGGTGAATCCGAATCCCGGTTCAAGCGTTCGTCTACAAATGAGGACAATGGCTGGACTACTCCGAAACGTAAACATGCATTTGTGCCAAGACAGAACGGTCAGTGGCGCCGCAATGAAGAAACTGCTGATTCTACTGGTGCTAGTAGTTGATGTTAGTATTTAATTAGTATTCAAGTTTTATTGAATGCGAATTATTGAATTTTATCGTCGTTTATTTGAAGCAATGGAATCGGCACTTCGCTGAAAAAGGGCAGCACCTTGCGCGGATTTTTTGTGTGATGCGTTGCGTTCAGCACGTTGTTGAAATAGTATTGAACCAGCTTGGTGAATTTTACCTCTTCCTGCGTTTTATGTGAAGGAATGATTTGCATCAAACAGATGCACGGCACTCCAGTTGCATTTGACAGTTCCAATATGAGAAACATGTCTTCATTCACGGTAACATTGTTGTTGATTTCATGAAACGATTCGTCGTGCAGAATGTTGTTGGAAATGGACATGACGGGTTCTGATACAAGCGCACCGGTTTGAACGAGCGTTTGATTTGCCCGTATGAACGGGTGTTGCAAACGGTGCTTTGCGTAATTGTGCACATGACACGAGTTGAACTGTGCAATGTGTTTTGTCGGATTCAAACGGGTGCCGGAGCACAAGTGCACAATGCCTCCGTTTATGCGGTGGTGTTGCATGAGCTTGGTGACATGTTGGATGAATTGTCGCGCAGTGTAATGGGTGAATGGCGCGTGCTTCAAGAAAAGGTAGTACGTGTTTTTGGTTCGGTACAACATTTCGTTGTCATTGACGTGCAGTTTTTCAAACCGGGTTGTAATGCATTTGTATTTCAGCTGATAAATGATGTTGAAATCCCATACAATGCAGAGTAAATTTGGGATGGAATTTGAAATGCACATATTTGGGGTTTCGGCCGGTAATTCAAATTCTTTGGTGTATGCGAATAAATCCAAAATGTGCGAATGCTTGCTGATGGGGGCAATCCGGTGCGTGAACGGGCTGTTTATCCATCGGTAGCACGCTGACTCAATGCGCGTGGGCGGCATAAATATGAGCTGCTTGTGCCCCGTTAAAAGGTCAACCGGATACCGAACATCGTTCATACGCAGTCCCACGTAACAGGGAATTGGATTTTCGGTGTCGTTGTAAAAGTAATAATGGTATCCGTGCGGTGACTTGGCGATGACCGTGTCTTTGGGTAAGTATGCGTCAATCGGTTTTTCATTCATGCCGCTGGCACCTTCAATAAACAAGGGCTCGTTTGAGTCAATGTCAAACACGATGACGTTGTTCAAAAACGCGGCCAGCGTGTTCTTGTTTTCAAATGCGTTGTTCGCGTGCTTGGAATTTGCGGTGTCGTAGTGTGGCAAGTTGGTCACCATCTTCTTGTTGTTGATGTAGCCGTCTATTTCCATGTTTATCACCCTCCAATTCACGTCGGGGTTTAATTCGCGAAACGCGCCTTCATTCAATTGTAATTGATCAAATGCTGATTTCAATACGACAGTTATGTAATAATACTCGCTGGTGACATATGCGTAAATCAAAACAGCAATAATGATACCGATTATTAAAATGTACAAGCCGTCTATACTTAGGTTTAAATTCATTATATGTACCCCACTCTTTCAATATATCATACAATATAATGATTATTTTATTTTTTTTTGGTTCAATCCGACGTGAACCCGAAAATATAATGAAAATGAAAAAAATTGAAAGTATTCGGATTTTTATTGTATTTCAATCAGTGTTTACGTATACGAACAAAGAAGTATGAACTCCGTTGATTTTATTGGACAATTTGCCGACATGTTGAAGAACCATTCCATTGTTGTGAATGATCGCTCAACCCTTCTGAAGCTCTTTGAAAATGTGGTTGATTTGTGCACCAATACTACCAAGGCGAAACTCAAGGCTGCCATCAAGGCCGAATCCGCCGACACTGCTGCTGCTGCTGCACCCAAGAAAAAAATGCCAGTGAAGGAAAAACTTGTCGGCGAAATGAATGCCGGTGACTGCCCCGTGATTTCCGACATCACACCCGGCAAACCAACCGCACGCGGTCGCGGACGCCCGCGCAAGGAGGTTGCAGTTGTTCAGGCGGTTGTTGCCGATGCTGTTGAAGGTGAGAAAAAGAAACGTGGTCGTCCTAAAAAGGAGAAATCTCTCGTGATGTCGTCAAACGATGATGAGGATGCATTGATTGCCCAAATGCTGGGTCAAATGAAGTCACACCCAATGTCGCAGTCATCGTCGCAGTCATCATCCGTTTCACCAATCCTCACTGCGGTGTCTGCACCCCTTGAACCGATTGAAGTTGAGCAAGATGTTGCCGCCGATGCCACTGATGATGTCACCGATGATGAGCAACCTCCTGCTCCCAAAACCACCAAAGCCAAAGCCAAGGCAGCAGCCAAAGAACCCAAAACCAAGGCAGCAGCCAAAGAACCCAAGGCAGCAGCCAAAGAACCCAAGGCCGCCAACAAGGAACCCAAGGCCGCCAACAAGGAACCCAAGGCCGCCAACAAGGAACCCAAGGCCGCCAAGGAATCCAATGCCGCCAACAAGGAACCCAAGGCCGCCAACAAGGAACCCAAGGCCAAGGAATCCAATGCCAAGGAACCCAATGCCAAGGAATCCAATGCCAAGGAATCCAATGCCAAGGAATCCAATGCCAAGGAACCCAAGACAGTCGCGGCAGAAGCAGATCGGATTGTTGCCGAGAGTCTCGCTACACTCGCCGCCGAATACCCTGCCCTCAACGTGAGCGTATCAGCATGCTCTGCATCGCCAATCCGCGAAACAAAGGCAGGCAGTGATGGAAACTTCTACTTGATGAAGAACTTCCCGAGGTCATCGTTCACATACAACGGGAAAACGTACTTGCGGACCGAGACTGACAATGTCTACGACAGCCTTACCATGGAGTTGATTGGTGTCTGGGATCACTTGAATCATGAGATCATTACGCCAAATGACGACGATGTTGAGGATTTGGATGCCTTGTGGTCTGACGAAGAATGAATGTGCTATGATGATGATAATGATGATGATGATGACCAAAAAAAACAAAAAAAAAAACAAAAAAAACATTTTTTTTTCAAAACAATAATAAACATGTGTGAATGTGTATACGCATATGATCGGATGGAACACGAATTGATTGATTTTATTTGCGCTGCTTTAAATATTCACGAACATGATTTGAAAGAAGGACTTATCATTCAAAGAGATATGCTGCTTGATCCTGTCAAATATGAAAAACTAAAACCACATATTGTTTCATTGAAAAAAATATTTAGTAGTAAAACTATGACAAGCATGCACGCATCAGCAGAATTAACCCAGAAATGGCCGTATCTCAATTTGGTGCGTCAAGTGTTAAAGCGCATGGGATATGACATCAAACCCGAGCGAAAGTGTGCGGGAAGAGATGAAACGGGGAAGAAACGATTTGATAGATTTTTTGTAATTCACAAAAGAGAGAATAACATAACTAAAAATCAGCATGAAGAAGATGCGGAAAAAACATTGGATGAATAAACATGTTCATATGTTCGTATATTATTATGGAATTCCTGCTGAAGACAACCGTGACATAAGTGTTTTGACCTTTTCTTCCAATGCCGCTATCCTGTTTTCATTCGCATTTGCGTTGGGAAATGCAGTTCCAGAATACGTAAACATGAATAATACGTGCGTGTGCTGGGGGGTTACAATTGGTACGGATGCCGTGTTTGCTAAAGACACATTCAATTCAATAAGATTTTCGCGTATAATGGGCGATGATGTCAATTTCCATTCTTGCGAGACGGTGTGATTGGTTTTTGATTGAATCGTAACAATGTCATTCACGCTCAACATTTTCAAAAACTTATGAATATTCACACCGTAAAAATCAACAAGGGATACATACAGCTTGGTTGATAATAATTGTGATGCATTGTTCCATGAGATATAACTGGGATGAATGGATGAATTGCGGAATGTGTTCCACCCAACGGGGGCTGATGTTGTTGCAACTTGCGGCGATGGTAACTGAGCAATCTCTGTTATTGTTGTTATAGGAAAAATATGATAACTTATTGTTTGTCCGGATGGACCAACGGGTCCGATCATTCCATCTAGACCTCTTGCACCTTGTGGTCCTTTTTCACCCCTTTCACCTTTTGGACCTTGTATAGCGCGCATGATATACATATTAAAAATATATATTTTTCATGAAGTCGGGCACATTGCAGTTGCTTGTGTTTTTTTTCATTGTTTCTTACGAATCACCTTTTTCTGCATGGGTGAAATGACTGATTGTGCTTCTGGGGCTTCTGGGGCTGGTGCTGGGGCTGCTTCTGGGGCTGCTTCTGGGGCTGGTGCTGGTGTTTCTGGTACTGGTAATTTCTTTCTTATTATTTTTTTTTTAACAACTTCATGTGTATCATCTGCACGAGTCTCAGGAGCTGTATTTTTTGCAGTTGTTTTCCGAATTGTTTTGCGAACAACCGGATCCACTGCAACAATCGCAACAACCGGATCCACTGCAACAGGAACCGGATCCACTGCAACAGGAACCGGATCCACTGCAACAGGAACCGGATCCACTGCAACAATCGCAACAACCGGATCCACGACATCATGAACATGATCCACTGCAACAGGAACCGGTGACTTTTTTTTCACGATGCGTTTTTTCACAACTGGTTGTGGTTCGGGTTCTGATTGTTTTGGTTGTGGTTGTGGTTCGGGTTCTGATTGTTTTGGCTGTGGTTCGGTCAAGTAACCGAGAGAATCATGCATGGTCAATGCCGGATCAACCTGCATGTTTTTGAATTCTTGCGATTCGCGAATGGTGTTGATGATGTCATCTTCGGCAATTCCGTATTTTTGCGAGAATGTGCGGACCAAGCAGAGATGGAAGTCGGCCACATGTTTGAACAATGCATGCAGTGTGGCTTCGTATGCATCACGGTTGTCCTTGATTTGGATTGGAACGTAAGAAACGTTTGTTCCACTTGGCGAAACGTAGTACGATTGAACCATTTGTATTGTATTGACACGTATTCAATTGATTTGACTCCATATCTCAAATCAATTTTTTTGGGTTTATCATAGAGGAACTCTTATTTTATTTAATGGTTCGGTAAACATTTTTTGCATGTGACGCGGAGTGCGTTTAAAAATGGTTTCATAATGTCTTATGACATAATCCACGGTTTTGTCTTTTGCTTTTGGATACACTAAAGTTTCGTATGCATGCAGCGTGTTGGGGTATGCGCTTAAAATTGCAACCACATTCGGATCATTGTCAAATGGTTTTACTTGCGCATGAAACTGTTCCACCGATGCGGTGGTTGGATGTAGCATGACAACTTCATAGGGTTTAGAACCTTTATAAATAATTACAACCGAGAGAAATTCCGATAAATCTCTCCAAAATTGTTCCAGAGGTTTATTTTTTCCCCAACAATTGGGGTCAATCGCTGCCGGTTTTTGACGACGCCTACTTTGTCGTCCTCCTAGTCGTCCTCGTCGTCGTCGTGAAGTCCTATTTTTAACGCGATGTGTAATCATGTATCATGTATGGATGTATTATACAATATGTTGACAAAAAGTAATTGTAAGTTAAAAAAGGTGATAGATGGAGGATAGTTAGTTGTTAAAAATGAATTGTAAGTATATATATATATTGAGTATGAATGTGCGTATATTAATAGTGTGTATATTTGTAATAATGATATTTTTAAATATAAGCGAATGTGGAGGAGGAATTTGTCGTGGAAGTCGCAACATGGTTCGTGAGCGTAATTTAGAGGTTACAAAAAAGAATCCAAGTGCATTGAACAAGGCGATAGATGAATTATGGTGATGAGTTTGTGGTGTATGGATTGTGATGTGACAGAGTATCATTTTGCGTGGAGAGTCAAAAGATTTATCATGAAATGTTGAAATGTTGAAATGTTGTAATTTCTCTCAAACGAGTTATAAGAATGAAAAAAGGAATGCATACCATATAATGTGGTGTGTTTTATTTGCGATGAGTAGTGACTGAGCGCAGATGGTTGCATTGTCGTGTGACTGAGCGCAGATGTCGCGTGACTGAGCGCAGATGTCGTGTGACTGAGCGCATTGTCGTGTGACTGAACGCAGATGGTTGCATTGTCGCGTGACTGAGCGCAGATGTCGCGTGACTGAACGCAGATGTCGTGTGACTGAACGCATTGTCATGTGACTGAACGCAGATGGTTGCAATGTCGTGTGACTGAATGCATTGTCGCGTGACTGAGCGCATTGTCGTGTGACTGAACGCATTGTCATGTGACCGAACGCAGATGGTTGCATTGTCGTGTGACTGAATGCAGATGTCGCGTGACTGAACGCATTGTCATGTGACTGAACGCATTGTCGCGTGACTGAACACATGAATGGTTGCATTGTCGTGTGACTGAACGCATTGTCGTGTGACTGAACACAGATGGTTGCATTGTCGTGTGACTGAACGCATTGTCATGTGACCGAACGCAGATGGTTGCATTGTCGTGTGACTGAATGCAGATGTCGCGTGACTGAACGCATTGTCATGTGACTGAACGCATTGTCGCGTGACTGAACACATGAATGGTTGCATTGTCGTGTGACTGAACGCATTGTCGTGTGACTGAACACAGATGGTTGCATTGTCGTGTGACTGAACGCATTGTCATGTGACTGAACGCAGATGGTTGCATTGTCATGTGACTGAACGCAGATGGTTACATTGTCATGTGACTGAACGCAGATGTCATGTGACTGAACGCATTGTCGCGTGACTGAACACATGAATGGTTGCATTGTCGTGTGACTGAACGCATGAATGGTTGCTGAGTTGATGAGTGGTTTCTCAATAATAATATGATTGAATTTCTCTCAGATGAGATGTTTAAGAAATGAGAAAAGTATGAATGAGATGCAAGACATGTGAATGATGTCGTGGATGTTGTGTGGATGTTGGTGTAGTGTTGGTTCGGGGTGATAAAAGAGAGATGGTCACATGTCAAAAGTTGGTCACGTGACCGACATAATAGTAGGCCATGGCTCATAATGAGAGCCATTTCTCAACTATGAATAAATGGTTGAATATCTCTCTGATGATGGATTCCAAGAACGAAAAAATGTTAGAATGAGTGGATGACTGTGCATTGTTGAGTGCATTGTTGAGTGCATTGTTGAGTGCATTGTTGAGTGCATTGATTAGTTACCAGATGGAGAGACGTCCGCCATTGGATGCAATGCCGAAGTCAATGAAGTCGTAAAAGGCGTCGTCGTCGTTTTCAAAATCATACTCAAGTGTGTTTGTTTGTTTTGTCATCGTCGTCGTGTGACAGACCGAGGTGGGTGTGTCGTTGGTCTGCATTGGTGTGTCGTTGGTCTGCATTGGTGTGTCGTTGGTCTGCATTGGTGTCGTGTGACTGACTGCGTGATTGGTCTGCATTGGTGTCGTGTGACTGACTGCGTGATTGGTCTGCATTGGTGTCGTGTGACTGACTGCGTGATTGGTCTGCATTGGTGTGTCGTTGGTCTGCATTGGTGTGTCGTTGGTTTCATAAGTATTTGAATGGGATCAATTTTTGTAATAATTGGCTTAAAAAAAGGAACCAGTTGTATTATTATTTACTGAATTTCTCTCATATTCAATATTGTAAATTATATGTGTAGAGCAAAATTATTTTTTCTTTGCAGTATATATGCGCATTGGGTATGGGATCAGAACAGTCTCACCCGGATTCAAAATTACAACAATTGAATCGGTTAGAAACAAAATATAGCCGAATGAATAAAGGAACAACTAAAGCAGAAAAGGTAAGAGATAAAATAATGTATCTGCGTGGGTTTCTGGGTGCACAAGGTTCCGAGTCAAATGGCATGCTGACAACGGCAGAGCTGAAAGTGGGAGAAAGATACAAACAGCTGAGCGACCGTCATGCCAGCGGGTTTGACACATGTAAAACGTTAAGCCGAAAAGAGCATTTGAGAGACGGTAAAAAATACGGGTTGACTTTTCACATCGGTAAAAAACGCGTGGGTAAATTTTACAACATAACAGACAAACCGATATTCAAACGGTGCGCGACACGTCGTCGTGTTGCTTCTTCTGGATGAGGGGGTCATCCAGAAACCGTCATCTTAATATACCCATTTCGCACCCTGGGTTTCAAGCAGTTCGCAATGAACGCGCCCCAATGGCTCAATGGTCAGATGACATGCCTAACAGTCCAATGGGTGCAGGTTCAAATCCCACGAGTGCCACTGCGAAAAATAGAACCATTGTTCTGTAATGATCCCTTTCAACAAAATATTAGGGGTCCACGAAATTCCTACCCTCGTAGCGCAGTGGAAGCGCGCCGAAAAAACATCGTCAGTCACACTATTAGACTTGCTTAAAGTCCGAAAGATTGATGGTTATCGCCTTATGAGCCGGAGGTCGTCAGATCGAAACTGACCGAGGGTATCCATTCCAATTCGCCAGCTTTACAGAAGCTGGACGTCTAGATGCTGATGTTAAACGTATCATCCATAGTCAAGATGGGGACTTTAAACGTATCATTGCCTCATCGTCAAGCTGGACGTAAAACGTAGCAACCCTTCACCGGCATGGCGCAGAGGCAGCGCGCGGGGCTCATAACTCCGAGGTCACCCGATCGAAACGGGTTGCCGGTATCTAATCATCCAATCGCACAGGTGCATCAAGGCACTGGAGCAACTTCTAACCGTCGTGGCGCAGAGGAAGCGCGCGGGGCTCATAACCCTGAGGTCGTATGATCGAAACATACCGGCGGTATCCAATCATCCAATCGCACAGGTGCATCAAGGCACTGGAGCAACCCCCTCACCTCAGATAAGGAGGGGTTCGGGGAACGTAGTTCCCTGAGGAGCAACACCTTCACCGGCATGGCGCAGAGGCAGCGCGCGGGGCTCATAACTCCGAGGTCACTCGATCGAAACGGGTTGCCGGTATCTAATCACAAATCGCATTGGTGCATCAAGGCACTGGAGCAACTTCGGGACTGGTTCCCTGATGTCAAGCTGGACGTAAAACGTAGCAACCCTTCACCGGCATGGCGCAGAGGCAGCGCGCGGGGCTCATAACTCCGAGGTCACCCGATCGAAACGGGTTGCCGGTATCTATCACAAATCGCATTGGTGCATCAAGGCACTGGAGCAACCTTTAACCGGGGTAGCTTAAAGGAAGAGCGCGGGGCTCATAACTCCGAGGTCACAGGATCAAAACCTGTCTCCGGTATCTAATCATCAAATCGCACAGGTGCATCAAGGCACTGGAGCAACTTGTAACCGACGTGGCGCAGCGGGATGCGCATGGGGCTCATAACTCCAAGGCCACAGGATCGACACCTGTCGTCGGTATCCAATCCAATTCAGTCTGCTTTACAGAAGCAGAACCATCTTGCTTGTTAAATCAAGATGCACGTGAACCATATCACATAATTACCCTCAGGTTCGGAATAAAGCAAGTCTGATCAACTGCGTGTGAGATCGAAACTCACCCTGAGGCTCTTCAACCTTTTTTAAAAAAAACTATTATTTTTTGGGAATTTCTCTCCTTTATTACTTTTGAAAAGGAGAGAAAACATGAAATGAAATTCAATCCACCTGCATTAAACCCCATCGTACATCAAACATAATGATGGTAGACAAAAAAGTCGTCATTTCAATACAACCCATTCCTCATATCATGGGCCATTACTCATATCATGGGCCATTACTCATATCATGGGCCATTCCTCAATAATTATTATAAAGGGTTATTATTCTATCATTGGGGTTTGCAGTGTTTTTAGGGTTTGTAGATTTAGGGTTTAGGGTTTAGGGTTTAGGGTTTAGGGTTTAGGGTTTAGGGTTTAGGGTTTAGGGTATGCAGTGTATTTAAGGTTTGCAATGTATTTAATAAAAAAAACAATAAAAAAAAAAGCGCTAAAGTCGCATCCCGTCGCGTGCCATCACAATAAATAAGTTGCTATTTGCGCCGACGAGTGCGCCTTGATTTGGTGCTCCTACCGCTCCTGCTACCGCTCCTGCTTCCGCTCCTGCTACCGCTCCTGCTTCCGCTCCTGCTACCGCTCCTGCTCCTGCCGCCCATTATGGTGCAGCATTTGGTACTAGGTTTACTTCCCAGTAATGACACCCGGGAACTCTCTCCTTCTTGTGCCAATTGTGACATCAATATTTCTGCCACATGTGAATTTGGGTGCACTAATCCTCTTGTTGTTTGCTGCACTCTATTCAATCGTCTCTGGATCCGATCAATTTCGTCTCCAAAACTTATTGACCTTGACCACGGCGGACAATGAGTGTGATCGGGAAGCCATTCTACGTATGTACCAGTATGTGGGTTTACGTAGTATTCCTTAGTGTGACTCATATTGTGTGTTATACACACGGGTTACACTTTTTTTTTGTTCAATCGCATCAATCACAATGCCGCGAAGCGCCCACCGCCACAAGTCGCTCTGATTCATTTTCAAACGCATTGCACGGGCCCTGCGTTCTTGTTCTTGTTCTTGTTCTTGTTCCATCTGTCCACAGCACCAAAACAAAACAAAACAAAAATCAAATAAAAGTAATTCAATTTTTTTCAGAATAAAACCATATTTTCTCTCATTAAAGCATAACTCTAAATCAATTAATGCCGTACACGCTGCGGAAACAACCCCGCCGGGGCTACAAAGTATGCAAAAAAGGCACGCGGAAGTGCTTCTCCAAGCGGGCTTTAACCAAACGCATGGCCATCCGGCAAATGCGGGCGCTGTATTTGAGCGAACACAATAAGAAGAAGCAGAGCGGTGGATGAAGCGGTCCCCCCACTCTGCCGGTTTAAAGGATCCCATGCGAAAAAAAAAACGGGATTGAATTCCCTTAATGACGGCGTGTTCATAAATTGTTAACCGCAAAGGAACACAGTACCCGACCCCTTTTTTTTTTGTTTTTCCACTTTTAAACCCTTTTGAAATCCGCAAAGTAGGCGCTGTCCGTCATCCAACGATTGTAGGCCGTGCGACGACACGCATAAGCGCCATAAGCATAAGCGCCATAAATGGACCGCACGCGCCGGAGAATGCCGATGTAAGCCCGGTGCGCGCCCGTGTCCTCGTAATCCAGGAACCTGCGCGCGTACTCCTCGCGCAGCGCAATTGTTTGGTCCAGCGCGTCGTCCGCAAACGTGTCCAGCGCCAGCGCATTCGCGGCCTTGTATTCCGCGTACAGCGCGTTGGCCTGCTGCATGTGTTCGTCGCAGTACGTGTGCCGGTTCTTTGACACCACGACCCATTCGCACGCACAGCCCGGCACCGTGCACCTTACATCCGACGAGCCACGACGAGGCATTTTTTTTCCCCAATGATCAAACATCAAATACTTAAAAAAAATCAAAATCAATTTTTTTTTTATTTTTAGTAATTTTTATTTTTTTTGACAAAATGTGATTCTTGAAATTATAGTGAAATAAAAAAAATTGAATCCCATTTTGAAATACTTTTATATCAGACAGTGACTCAGCAACTAAGCGAACGAACTACGAACTACGAACTACGAACTACGAACTACAATGATTACCAACGTGCAACAGCAGCAACAACAGCAGCAACAACAGCAGCAACAACAGCAGCAACAGTACGAAACCACCTACGGCAATGAAGTGAAGCGCCGTCGCATCACCGATCAGGGTGACCACTTGAAGGTATGGAAAACCGAAGACGAAACCCTTGTTTTGCAGGAAGTCATCAAAGAAGAGCCACAAGAGCCACAAGAGCCACAAGAGCCACAAGAGCCACAAGCGCCACCACATTTGACCCATCTGATTGGCCGCACTGCAGTTGTTGAAACAATCAACGGAGACACTCATCGTGGCCGAATTGCCAGCTTGTTTGATCTGAACGGAGAGCGCGCAATCTACATACAGGCGTGTGATGGCACCAACCACATCTTCACATCTTCGCAACTGCGCAATCTACAAGTGCATCACGAACCAGAAGAACACGAAGAACCAGAAGAACACGACCAAGACCACCAAGAGTTGTCGCCCATTGCACACGAAGAACAAGAAGACCAAGTGATCGTGATTGACGACGACGACGACGACGACGACGACGAACAAGACGAACAAGACGAAGAAGACGAACAAGACGAAGAAGTCCGGCAAATCACACAACACATGGAAGTGATTCACATTTTGAGCGACGATGACAGCGATGCCACCACTCAACAACTGGAAGACCAAGACGACTACCAAGACGACTTCCCTGATGTGGAATTTCAGCCAGTCCCCCAACAACCCCAACAACCCCAACAACCCCAACAACCCCAACAACCCCAACAACCCCAACAACAAGAAGACAACTGCTGCGCGATCTGCCTTGATGCAACCGACACCGCTCGCAATTTCGTGAGCCTGGACTGCGGTCACCAGTTCCACTTCGCATGCATGATGTCCAACATGGCCAGCGGGGGACAAAACCGCAACCACTGTCCAATGTGCCGTGGTCTAGTGCTTCAACATTACGAAGTTCACAATCTGGACGCGCACAGCATGGACGAACTGGTTGCACGCGCAGCCAGTCAAAACCAGCATCTGCAGGACGAGTTGGAATTGACGCGGCGGCAACGCGAAGACTTGACTGCCGAGTACATTCGCGTGATGAGCATGAACATGCAAATCGGGTTGCGCCACCACGAAGAACGCGACGCGCGGGATGCATTGGAACGCCGGGCCTACATCTGCGGACTGAACGAGCGCATCGCCGCAGTTGTGACCAGCGCAGCGAACAACGACCTGCAACGAAACGGCACGTTCGTGCACGTGGAGCGGCAAATTCGGGACTTGTGCATGAGCTTCGGCATGATGGCGTACGACGCGTATTACGACCAAGACCAAGACCAAGACCAAGGCCAAGACCAAGGCCAAGACCAAGGCCAAGAACAAGACCCATACGCTGATGCCATGGAAGTGGATTGAGTTGTGATTGTGTTGTGATTGTGTTGTGATTGTGTTGTATGTCGTACGAAACCAAAAAAAAATAAAAAACTTTTTTTTATTTAGCATCGCAATTTGAGTAAAAATTGATCATAGGATAAAATAATGATGCATTGTATATAAACAATATGACCATTTCAGGTGGAAGCAAGTGTTCCGTTATAAAAGAAAAATCGGAGTGTGATGCAAGCGAGGAGTGCGTTTGGGGGCAAACTGGCAAGTGCAGTGCAAAGCGAAAGACGGCTGCTGCTGTTGTTGCTGTTGTTGCAGTGCCATCCCCTGTGCGTGTTTCATCTCCCACCAAGACGGCCAAAGCCCCGAAGCAGACCAAGTCCAAACCCAAGTCCAAGTCCAAAACCAAAAAGGCGACGTCCGAAGGTCCTGCATTCAGTTGGCTGGAAAAAATGGGCCAAGATGCTGGACTAGAACAAGGGATGAGTCCAGTCACGAACCCCAAATTCCGCGCAGTATTCGTATTAAATGCACTCGCAGTCCAAGAAGCGGGACATGCATGCGCCCGAGTTGCTGGCGTGTTTTTGGAATACAACTCACATGAAATCAAAGCAGGGGATTTCAGTAGCCAGAAGTATTACTGCCTGGCACTGTTCCATGTTCCAACAACGGGGGAATTCTTGTTGATTCAAGCCTGGAACCGAATTGGCGAACTGCCAGGAAAAAACACCAAGATTGTGCGTGCATCTTCGCTGGAAGCCGAATTCAAAAAAGTCATGAGCGACAAGCTGAAGAAAAAGTACAAGCTGGCAGGATGGGATGTGGCTTCTCCCAGAGCCGAGGCCTCGTCGCCCATATCGCCCATATCGCCCAGAGAATCCGAAGATGTCCAAGAGCTGGCCAAAGAAGCCTTTCAACCCGGCGCAACGCTGAAGAATGTGAGAGCCCAAGACCTGAAAGGCCGCAACATGAAGGGCATCAAAATCCTGGGCGCAAACATGGTGAGTGCGGATTTGAGGGGTGCCGATTTGAGCGGCGCAACCCTGGAAAACATCCGGTTCCACCGCGCCAAATTGGACGGCGCGATCCTGACGGGAGCCACCATTCGGGGCTGCGGGTTTGAGGATGCCAGCATAAAAGAAGCGCGTTTCAGCGGCGCCCGCATCACGGAGTCAGACATGACCAAGTTGTCCAGTGCCGACAAGGCGCAATTCAACGACTGCATTCTGACCGACGTGTGGTTCAGTGGGAGCCAATTCCGGGAAGCCAACTTCGCCAAGGCGAGATTTGAAGGCGCCGAAACGCAACTGCGCGGCGCATCATTTGAAAAGGCGAACCTTACCGGCGCGTCATTCGGCGTTGGCATCATGCTGACGGATCCCGGGATACACGACTTCATTGGCTTCAAGGGCGCCAACCTGCAGAACGTGAAATTCGCCTTCCCCGCCAATCTGGCATACAACAACTTTGAAGGCGCCGACTTGTCGGGTCTCAATTTAGAAGAAGCGGACCTGCGGCACTGCAAGTTCAAAGGCGCCACCATGACGGACGCCAATCTGCACATGGCGGACCTTCGTGATGCCGAACTGAGTGTGGCCGCATTGAAAAACGCCGACATTGACGGCGCCATCTTCAACACCCTGGAATTCCGCAACGGCATTCTGCAGTTCAAATAATGCAAGACCCAAAACCCAATCCAACCCATTCAACCCATCCAACCCAATCCCAAAAAAAAAAAATATCATCATGATATATCATTCATCCTCATCAACATCAACATATGAAGTGCTGCACAACCAGCTGCGGCATTGCCGCCACCCTGATCGCCGGCATGGCGTACTGCACCTACATGGGCAACCGGTCCCAGCTCGTAACGGACTACATGCGGTCCTTGACGGAAGACCAGCGGCAAGCATACGCCAAAATAACCGGGGAGCGGCGCGACATTTACTTGCGCGGCTTCGGCCTGGGTCTGCTGCTGTCCGCGGCCCTGCTGGGCATCCACCACCGGTACGCAACCATGTCGCGCGCGGCCATGCTGTGCAGCGTGGCGGCCATCACGCTGGGCACCAACTACTTTTATTACGTGCTGTCGCCCAAAAGCGACTGGATGGTGCTGCATTTTAAGCAAAAGCAGGACGGCGCCAACTGGCTGCGCGTGTATCGCGGCATGCAGGTGAACTACCACGTGGGCCTGGTTCTGGGCATTGCCGGGACCGTGCTGCTGAGCAACGCCTTTTATTCCAAAAATTGAATTAAACCACGGCGACACAAGCGACAGCGACACAAGCGACAGCGACAAGATCCAAAAAATCCCATGAACCAGTCATTAACCAATCAGTTCACGGACAGCGCAAAGTTCACGGGCAGCGCAAAGTTCACGGGCAGCGCAAAGTTCACGGGCAGTGCGTTTGAATCCCCCGGCGACGCAGCAACGGTCCTGCTTCAAGTAGTTTTACTGCTGCTAATCATGTTTGGCCTTATGCCTGAAAATCGCATTTGACCCTGAAAATCGCCGCAATTACAAAAAAAATTGAATGAATCACAGAGCCATCAAAAGCAATCAACGCAGCAATCAACGCAACAACAACAACAACAAATGCAAGAAATCATGCTCCCCGGTGCCTTTGTTCTGAAGCTGAAAACCCCCAGGTGGCGCCTGTGCGTGGTGAAGCAAGTGCCAGAACAACCCTCCTCCTGCTGGATGCTGTTCGGCCAAAACCGCAATAATCCCAAAACCGGAACCGGAACCAAAGCCACGTTTCAAATGGAGTTCCAATCGCATCAAGATTTAACGCTGATCAACCATCTGACAGACCTGGCTGATCACGATGAAACCGAGCTCCGCCTAATACTGGTGAGCGAACCGCCCGCCGTGTCGTGCATTGCGTCGCTGTGGCAGCTGCAAGGACAGGAAATGTACCGGAAACAACTGCGCATGGCAAGCTCGCTGCACAGTTCGCTGCACCAGGACCTGAACATGCTGCGCATCTCGCCACAAATGCAACCACAACCTCAACAACAACAGCCTCAAGGGAACCGGAATCAAAACCAACAGCAACCAAAAGCAAAACAATCAATGCATTCCATGCAGACCCGATCAAAAACAAGAACGAATTGATCCCATAACAACAACAACAACAACAAATAAAAAACAACTTAAATAAAATGTGGCATGAATATGTGGTCCCGAATCATTTGTTTGCTCCTTTAGTTTTAGTTCAGTTGGTCAGAATATGGGTCTTATGAGCCCAGGGTTTAGATCCCCGTAAGGAGCACCCCCTATTTTTTTGCGCGAATGGCCGAGTGGCCTGACTTAAGCCCCACTATCTCAGGATTCAAATTCGCGCACACAAATAAACAAATAATACAATGAATTGCATTTTATTATTACATTTACATTTAGCAGTTGCGTTAAATTCCCACAAAAAATAGTATAAGCATACTATGTGTGAAGGACAGAAATCCATCACACATCTTGCTTCCCTAGCTCAGTTGGTAGAGCGTGTGGCTGTTAACCACAAGGTCATCGGTTCGAACCCGGTGGGGAGCGTTTATTTCATTTTTATTACTTGAAACAAAAATCCAAGTAATAAAGACCTATGAACCCCAACCCCAATCCCAACCCCCAACCCCAACCATATGAATGATTTTGTCACTGTATAAAAACAAGTTTAAATATATAACCCGCAAATCATTCATAATTCATTTATGTCGTGGAAACGTTTTATATCGTGCTGCTGTTGTCCGAGACGCGATAAGCAAAGCGACAAGCAAAGCGACAAGCAAAGCGACAAGCAAAGCGATAAGCAAAGCGACAAGCAAAGCGACAAGCAAAGCGACAAGCAAAGCGACAAGCAAAGCGACAAGCAAAGCGACAAGCAAAGCGACAAGCAAAGCGACAAGCAAAGCGACAAGCATACGCAAAGCGACAAGCCGTTGGAAGTGACCGTGCAAGAACAACTAAAAGGCGACACAACCCCCGAATTGGAACAATTGGAACAAGAACTAAAACAATTGGAACAAGAACTAAAACAATTGGAACAAGAATCAAAACCAGATGAACCAAACCAAGTCCAAAAATCCAATGAGCACGCAGAAGCCGATGCAGAAGACTCCGAAGAAGAAGTGGAAACAGGAACAACCACAGCCCCTGGAATAACAACCCCTGGAATAACAACCCCAACCCCAATAAACAAGAAAAAGAGACGATACAAGAAACGGAAATCCATTGATTCGGCGGCTTTGCTGCCCCCGTCCAGTCCGGAATACGTGATGATCAGCCCTAAAAGTGACCCAAGCAACCCATAAAAATAAATAAATTGTGTGCGTTAAATATACACACAATCAATCCACTCAATGCCAACATTAAGGAAACGGAATCAAACCAGACGGCGCGGCACGAATAAACGCGGCGTTAAGCGGAGCGCGTACAGCCCCAACGGCATTGTGGCCACGCTGACGGAAATGCTGCATGCCGTCAAGCTGCATCACTGGCGCACGCACGACTACTCCGTGCACAAGGCCACCGACAACCTGCACGAAGCGCTGTCGGAGCAGGTGGACAGCTTCGTGGAGAAGCTGCTGGGGTCCAAGCAGACGCGGTCAAATTTAACCGTTTTGCGCATGAACGCGTACAACACGCTGCCCGCATTGAAGCGGCGCATGGAGTATTATAAGCGGTACTTGCGGGGCATGCCCGCATCGCTGGGCCCCGACCTGCTGAACATTCGGGACGAGCTGCTGGGCTCGCTGAACCAGTTCAGCTACATGCTGAGCCTGCATTAAGTGCATCACGAAAAGCATCGCGAAAAGCATCACGAAAAAGCTTCCAAACAATAATTCAATTTTTGAAATGCACTAAAATTGAATTCAATCACACGAAACCAAACTCTAAACCCCCTTTTGGGGTTGGCTGGCAGAATATGCTATACTATGTAATAACATGGGTGTATCGTTGCCAAAGTACTTAACCATGAGACTTCCACCCATGGTTGGAACCTTTGTTATTGACTCTAAATTGACCCAATCAATGCTTTCAACCATGTGTGGACTCATATCTTCCATTAAGTGGCTCATCTCTACATCAGTCATACGATTAAGTCGTTCCTTTGAGTATGTTTGTTCGGGTTCAAGTGTATCCATAAATTTATTTAGTCTATCACTTATACTATTACTTATACGTGAAGTCACACTACCGAGACTACGACGGACACTAGCCACACTATTTATAAGCTTCGGAAACCTAGAAGTACGAAGGGCCTCTTCATGTTGCCTTTGGGCTTCTATTTCTGCAGCCTTATTAATTTCGTCGTTCATTTTTATTTTTTTTGCCTTAATTGCTAGACTCTGTTGAAGAGGATTAAGGGTTTTATTACGCTGAATAAGATCTTTTTCTGCATCCAACTTTTTTGCTAATATTTTTGCTAGTCTTTGAAGCTCAGTTTTTGGGGGTTTTACGCCCCAATTTTGACTGGGTGTGAAAGGGTTTCCTGAGGGAAACCTCCTCTGTTCTTTAGTTGCGTTAAATGGTAAATTACCACTCAGCAAATATGGAACGGGATCTTTGGGGCCAAATGTTTGTTTTCCTATGGTGATGTAAGGACTTCCGGTGGGACCTCCCCCCCTTCTAGATTTGGTCCTTCGGACCTTGTGGTTGTGGTTGTGGTTGTGGTTGCGGCGCCTTGTTTTTGCCATCTTGCTAAATTTGCCAAATGTTTCCAAATGAAATGTTATGAAATAGCCACACATAAAAAATAAAACTAAAAAGGAAAACAAGCTTAAAGCCATCCCGTATAATGCATATGTCTCCTCACAGCAAATAATAATGACCCCCTTCCCGGTTTAATAATAGCTATAAATCCATTACAGGAGACAGACCCTAAACCCTCAAAAAAAAAAAATCACATAATGATCGTTCGTCATGATGTGTTTTAAAAATCCGTGCATTAATCAAAAAAATTGAATTGCTTCAATAACTAATTCCATTTCATTCAGTGTTTACAAGACAAACAAGTCAAACAATGCATTTGAAATCAGAAGTTCAGCAACAGCAACAGCAACAGCAACCATTCGGATTAAATCCTGTGACCGGAGTCCATCCAGTGACCATTTTCCAGCAACCACATCAGCCACAAGTCCATCCAGTGACCCAAGTCCATCCAGTGACCATTTTCCAGAAGCAGCAGCAGCCACAAATCCAAGAACAACAGCAACCACAACCACAAATCCAAGAGCCACAAAAAATCCAAGAGCCCAGCATCTGCATTCCGCGCGTGTTCAAGAGCGTAACCCGCAACGAGTTGTACGATGTGTTTGAGCGTCTGGATCTGGGCACAATTGACCGCATTGACATGGTTGCCAAGGTCAACCCATACGGCGACTCTTACAACAAAGTGTTCATTCACTTCAAGGCGTGGAACATGAGTAGCCCGGTTCGCGCGAAACTACTCCAAGGCGAAGAAATCAAGATCGTGTACAGCGAGCCGTGGTTCTGGAAGTGCACGGCAAGCCGGGTGGAGAAGCCCCAGTTTCGCGACTATTCCGCTCCGCCTCCAAGAATTGACCTCGGATGCAAAAGCATGTCGGTTCTCACACCCGAAACAGCAACCACAGCAACCACAGCAACCACAGCAACCACAGCAACCACAGCAACCACAGCAACCACAGCAACCACAGCAACCGCGACATACGACGACATTCCATGTTACGATTAAGAAGGAAGCACAACACGAAGCACAGCACGAAGCACAGCACGAAGCACAACACGAAGCACAGCACTAAAAAAAAAACCCAAAAAAAACATTTTTTTTATCAAATCAAGTCAAATAATATAAACATAATACACACAACCATTTCATAGAGGCATGTCATTTGAACCGATTCGCATTGGGAACACGCGGATAACAAAAAAGGCATCAACAAAGGCAAATGCAACCAACACGTATGAAATTAGCAACGAGATGTCCCCTCATTTGATGAAATCCATTAAAGCCGCGTCGTTTGAAGCCGCCGACGTGATGACGCTGCGGGACTACCTGAAACGCGCGCGGTACGCAACCGAGCTGTACGCGGCGCTGCGCTTGGTGCACGATTTGGGCCGGCAAATGCAGGCGCTCATCGCAGGGGGGCACTGCTTTGCTTGCCTCGGCGTAGACGACGTGGCCGTGATCACGCACCGGGCCAGCGACGCCTTCACCCACAAGGCCCTGCCCGATTCCACGCTCGGCGACAGCCGCGCGGACCCGCAGTTCCTGTTTTTGAACGACCGACTGCTGTTTGAAGTGGACGACAGCGATGGCACTCTGTTGATGGAGCGCGCCCCCGCCATTGCGTCATCCAGTTCAATTAGCGCCTTCCTGTCCCCCGAACTGGCTGCATCATCCGATAAGCGCGTGCATTTCAAAACCGCGTATTACAGCGCGGCGCAGCTCATCATTTATTTTTTGCTGAACGTGGATCGCATCCCGGATCATGCGCAGCCGCAGTCGCAAGACCCCGAATACTTGCGCCCCATCAAGGGCACCAAGCTATTCTATTTTTTGATGCGGTGCTTGAAGCGCGTGCCGTCCGAGCGCACGTACGTCTACATCTAGTAATGTCGTTTTGTCCGCGTGGTTTGCACGACGATGTATTTTTTTTTGCTTTGATTGTGATTGTGATTGTGATTGTGATTATGCGTATGACATCCCTCGTACATGATGTGCAGCGCGTTCATGCCCGCAAACATGGGAATGGTGGGACGAACCACCACGTCTTCCACCGCGGATATGGGCACAATGAACTCGCCCTTGGGATGTCGCACAAAGTCCAACACCTCCTCGGCCGCAAGATGCATGTTGTACAAAAACATGGCGCGCAGTTTGTAGTGCACGCCACTGCGCTGCTGCTGCTGCTGCTGCTGCTGCTGCTGCTGCTGCTGCTGCCGCTTGATGCACCAAATGAGCTGCTCTTGGCGCAGGACGCCGTCGTCAATTTCCACGCGTTCCTCAACCACGTGCCGAATGGTGTAATCGGTCATGAAGGCGTGCACCACGCGCAACCCGTGCTGCGGTTGTGGGTGCAGCACATAATTGTCCAAGTCCAAGTCCAAGTCCAAGTCCAAGTCCAAGTCCAAGTCCAAGTCCAAGTCCAAGTCCAAGTCCAAGTCCAAGTTCGAAGAATCCATGAAGCGTTACTTCATGCACACATTTTTTACGCATGAAACAAACTAATCCAAAAAAATTGAATCCTAAATCAGCCCCCCCCCCCTGCACAACAGCCACACTCAACAAGCCACGAGCAACCCTACGCTATGATGAAACGAGTATTACGACACGAATTTTCCAACGGCATGATGCAAGCAGTCGCTGCGTTTTCCGAAACGCATCGTTACGACGATCGTAAGGCGTACAAGGCCGCGTGGGCCGAGTGGCTAACCCACCCCCAAATTGCCGAGCTGCTAATCGCCGAAGTTGCGCGATTGCGTGACTGCGGGTACAAAGGCGACGTGGCGGACAAGCTGTTCAAGAGCGGGCGCTACTACTTCCGAGTAAAGCAACAGCAACAGCAACCCGACCAAAAACAAACACAAAAGAAACGCGAGAGATACGTCATGATGAGCCGCGCGTTGTTGAACTTGATGGACGATCACATAGATCGCGGCGTGCGATCAAACGACGCTTACACGCCGGCCAACGGGTTTGACGACTTCTGCATTGCGCAGAATGCCATGTTGCAAGCCGAAATTGACCGGCTGTCTGCGCTGAATAACGCGAATAACGCGAATAACGCGAATAACGCGAATGAAAAATTGAAGAAAACGTACAAAAACCGGTACTTCAGCCGGATGAAATCCGTCTCCCAGCTGAAATAATAATACAGCCTTAATACAACAACAGCAACAACCGCAACAACCGCAACAACCGCAACAACAGCAATGACAGAATTGGTGAACCAGGGAGCCTACGGTTGCCTGTATTACCCCGGCCTGCGGTGCAACGGGATGACCGATGCGCGGTACGCCACCAAGCTGGTGGTGCAGGACGAAACCGCGGTGAACGAAGTGGCCGTCGGCAACGCGATCAAAAACATCGTGAATTACAGCGTGAATTTTGTGCCGGTGATTGACACGTGTGTAGTGAATTTAGGCAAGGTGCGCCGCAACAACCCGCACGTGCTGGACAAGTGCGACGTGACCAATGAAAACGAAGCCAGCACTAGCACCTCAAGCAAAACGAAGTTCACCCTGATGAAGATGCCCTACATTGACAGCCTGTATTTTTACGACTACATCGGCCGCATGGGAAGCAACAAAAAAAAAATCATTTCCTGTATTTTTGACACGTACCAGTACTTGATTGAATCCATTGAGCGGCTGACGGAGCACGGCATCGTGCATCACGACCTCAAGCTGCAAAACATTCTGATGAACCTGAAAACGGACACGCCCATCATCATAGACTTCGGGCTGTCCATCATTATTGCCAAGGCGCCACAGCCACAGCCACAGCCACCGCCACCGCCACCGCCACAGCCACCGCCACCGCCGAAAGCCGAGTTTTGGAAGCTGCACTTTTACAAGTACTCGCCCGAATACAGCGTGTGGCCGCTGGAAACGCACGTCCTCAACTTCCTGCAGAACGAGACCGCCGCGGCACTGACGCGCGCCGACGTGGAGGCCATTTGCGAAGCGTTCGTGAATGCGAACGACGCGCTGAACATTTTTTCCAAGGGGTTTCGGGCGCGCTACCTGAAGGCGTGCATAGACTACCACAGCCGGTGGGTCGGCGCGGAGCGGGACGCGGCGTTCGCCGGGCTCCTTGCGGGGTGGCGCACGTGGGACAACTACTCGCTCAGCATCGCGTACCTGCAAATCCTGGGCTTCATTTCGGACAACGGGTTTGCCGACAACCGGCTGATCGTGACGTACGTGCAGCTGCTGCTGACCAACGTGCACCCGGACCCGGCCCGTCGCACGTCGGTGGGCGACACCAAGCGCGCCTTTACCGACATGTTTTACATGAAGGAGCGGGTTGAAATGTACGACCGCATCGTGGAGCGGTTCAACCCGGACGCGTTCATTCAGCGAGTCAGCCAGCACTAAAGCCCTAATCCCAACAATAAAAATAAAAATAATGATTTTTTGTTTACTAAAACCAAAAAAAAAATCATGCACCATGCGAATTCAATAACGCTTCAATGACGCCTCTTGGACTTGCGGCTCTTCTTAGACTTGCGGCTCTTCTTGGACTTGCGGCTCTTCTTGGACTTGGACTTTCTACCACCGCCTTGTCCTTCTGAAGAAGACGCTTTTGGAACCTGAGACGCTGAATCCGAAGACGCTGAATCCGAAGACGCTTGAACCTGAGACGCTGTTAGATCCGCTGAATCCGAAGACGCTTGAACCTGAGACGCTGAATCCGAAGACGCTGGATCCGTAACAGTAGAACCCCCCAACAAGGGCGTGATCATGCCACCGCGCTTCTTGTGATTCTTTTCGCTTTTGCTTTGGCCTTTGCTTTTGCCGCGCAGCTTGGATGCCAGGCGCAAAACATCCTTCAGAGCCATGCCGGGGTTTTCATCGCGCGTCTTTCGCACAAGCGCCATCCATTCATTGGGTTCCTTAGTGTCCTTAACCATTTTATACGATTTTGTTTATGCCTAAAGGAGAGAAAATATATTTTAAACCCATATAAACGTGGTGCATCGTAAAACAATCATGTGATAACCAAATCCAACAATGGTGAAAAACGACGCGGGAGGCAACAAGGGCAAGGGGCTGGCGCGCAAGCACGTGAACGCCGCAAAGGGCGGCAGCTCCAAGCAGCTGCGCGTGGCGACCGACGAAGCCGAGAAGTACGCCGTTGTGAGCAAAATGCTGGGCAACGGCATGTGCTACGTGCGTCTTTTGGACGGCTCAACCCGGGACCGGCTGTGCATCATTCGCAACAAGTTCAAAGGGCGCGGCAAGCGCGACAACATCCTGGATTCGGGGTCCTGGGTGCTGGTCGGCTTGCGCGAATGGTCCAGCAAGCAAGACACGTGCGATTTGCTGGAAGTGTACAACGCGGCCGAGCGCGACCGCTTGCTAAAAAACGAACCCTGCTTCAAAGCCGTTGAATGCACTAATACCAGTACCAGTGCCAGTACCAGTGCCAATACCGGCACTAATACCAGTACCAATTACAGCAACTCGGCAATACAGTTTGCCGACAGCGCCACCATGAAGTACAGCAGCATGTTAACAAGCGCAAGCGCAAGAGCAAGCGCAACCTCAGACTCAGACGACGACGTACCAATGCAGCAGCGCGTGTATGACATGCCACCGAGCGACAGCGAAGAAGACCAAAGCGACCCAAGCGACCAAAGCGACCAAAGCGACAGCGACCAAAGTGAAGAAGACAAAAGCGAAAAAGACAAAAGCGAAAAAGACAAAAGCGAAAAAGACAAAAGCGAAAAAGACAAAAGCGACAGCGACCAAAGCGACGAAGAAGACGAAGAAGCCGACCAAGAAGTCCAGGTGCAGGTCCACAAATCCAACGCGAAAAAAGCCATGAACAAATGCGAGATTAATGTGGATGACATTTAAGACAAGCCTAAGACAAGGCGCGTGGTCAAGTAGAACAGCGCGCCCCCCCACAGCGTGTCCGTAACTGCCGTGAAGAGCTGCCACTTGGACAGCAGCGCCAAATTAGTGAAGTCGTAGACGCCGTACACCACCAGCCCGAGCAGGAACGCGTCCCACGCCGACCGCCCGGGCCGAATGATGAAGTAGTTCAGGCCGAAAATCAGGAACACGTAGGTTGCAATCGCCGCAGACACGTTGACGACCATGGGCGAGCCTTGCACCGCGGCAATCTGGCGCGCAAAGTGGCCCTTAATCACGGTCAAATACGCGAAGTCAATGGCGACGAGCCCCGCCGCGGACACCAAGAGTTGTTTGTATTGTTGGTTCGGCATCAGCGCATATGTATTATGTATTATGTATTATGTATGCATGCATTATGCGCACATAAAAATATATCTTGGAAATGCATTTAAAGGTTCGGCTGCGTATTCAGTCATCTGCAATACGAGCAACCACACAGAATCCAATGACATCCACCCAGCTTTACGACCAAGCGTGCATCGCAGCCAAAAAAGCCAGCACTCGGCCCGGGCTCAGTGTGCCGGACCAGCTGTACTGGTACAACAGCCGCACGAACTGGGAGTCCCTAGGCCGCAAGGAGTTCCGCAGCGCGATGATCCACCTGGAGACCATCACCGCGCAGTTTTACAACGACTACGGAGAGCGCCTGTACCCGGAGCGCAGTGCGGCCATCAAGAAGTTCTGGGCCGACGAGTGGGGGTGCGAGTACCTGCCGGCCTCCGGCCGATGGCTCAACCTGTACACCAATGAAACCATTGAGAGCGAGACCGAGAAGGCGGCCAAGAAAGCTGCCAAGAAGGCCGCCAAGAAGGCGTTGAAAGCCAAGAAGGCCGCCAAGAAGGCGTTGAAAGCCAAGAAGGCCGCGCAAACGGCTCAGTACAATGACGAGGAGGAGGAGTTGTACGCCCAAGCGGCACTACAGACACAGCAACAGCAACAACAGCAACAACAACAGCAGCAGCAGCAACAGCAACATCAACAGCAAGCACTAGAGCAATCTTATTACGACGATTGGTACGATGCAGAGGAGGAAGCGTACGCGGAGGCGTATGCGCAGGCGAGGGAAAAGGCACAACAACAAGAAGCGCAAGCGTATTTAAAAGAAAAGGAGGAGGAAGCAGAGGAGGAAGCAGAGGAGGAGGAGGAAGAGCCTCTGAGTCGCGTTGCATGCCAGCCGGTCCTCTACATTGAGGAACAAACCGATGTGAAGGGAGACCCCGATTGGCGCGCCTACATTTACTACGACGCCCGCATCCGCCGCTACGTGTTGAAAGGCACGCGCCGCTCGCTGCGCGCCACCGGCAAGAAGACGCGGTACCCTGAGGTCAAGCTGTGCTTCCGCAGTTCGCGGGAGCTGGCGCGCTACCTGTGTTTGTCAACCGAGAAGGTCAACCTGACGGTGTTTGCCATGGCCGGCGCCACCGTGAAGGACGCCACGTTTGCGGAGCTGTACGCGCTTCCCGTGCGCGGCTACAAGACGGAGCTGTTTGGCTACGACAACGCGCGCCCCAGTTATTACACCTTTGTGGACTACTTGCGCACGCTGAGCGACGTGGACGCCGACCACTCCACCTTTGCCGCGTTTTAAGTTGAAACCCAAACCCAAACCCAAAACAAAACCAAAACAAAACCAATTTTCACAAGTTTTAAACGAAAACGTGTGAAATAATAATAGACATGTTTAAGATGTGTGCATGAATAATTCATTGTTTTTTTTAACCTCTGCAACTTTTCACCTAAATTTAGGTGGTGTATTCTCAGTGCTGAGAGCAGAGTCCGATCTGAACATTTGATATTTAGTAACCAGTGTAACATTCCAATTACTGATCGGTTGATTGAATGAACTGGCAGTAGAAAACATACCAGCCATATTCGTAACTTTGGCTGTGTTCCATCCAGAAATATTTTGATTAAAATAATATACATGAAAGAACATGCTACTCATATTCGTAACTTCTGACACATTCCATGCAGAAATATCTCTATTAAAAAAATTTGCGGCTCCAAACAAACCAGCCATATTTACAACGTTGGATGTATCCCATGAATTAATTTCATGGTTAAAAGTTGGTTTGTTATTTAACATATAACTCATATCCGTCATCAGTGTGGTGACAATATTATTAAATGGCACTGGCACTGATTGTCCAGGTGGAATAAACGGCGCGTTTGTTCCGCTTGCATATGTAGAAATAGTGGGTTTCATATCATCCTTGACCACCGCAAACCATTCGGAACCGGTTCCTCGGACATTTTCCTGAACAAAAAGAGCAGAACTGGTTGGAACATCGGCAGCGTTTCCAATGTACTTAATCGTTATGCCATTGGAATCTAGTGACAGCCGAGGCGGAACCGTTACAACCAACGATGCGGTTATGCTATTTGAAGCATACGTGGCTGTGGCGGCTTGCGTGGCGGTAATTGTGGTTGATCCAGCACCCACAATTGTTACGGTGGATCCAGCCACGGTGGCTACGGCCAAATTACTGCTGCTATACGTGAATGCGCCGGTACTGTTGCTTGCAGGGGCTGTTAATGTAAACGGCGCATCCCCCACTAGTTTTTGGGGCACTGAAAAGTTGGACAGTAGCGCGGAAGGAACAAGATCCTTAAACACAATGTCATTACCCAATCGGGTTGTTACAACCGCAACCACTGTTATTGGACGGCTAGTGTCAAAACCGCTGCCCGCATCCAGGTACAATGTGGATTGGTCGGTTGAAAGAAGACTGCCCATAACGAGTGTGTTCGGCATCTAAATTAATTTGGGTGTTTTTATATAATAAAACTAAAATAAATGAATTAAAAGTGATTAAAATGAAATGAATTTAAAAAATCATGCGCATAGATCAACTAAATGCAACCCATGCAATCCATGCAACCCGAGACAATGCAACCCATGCAATCCATGCAACCCATGCAATCCATGCAATCCATGGTCATTGAAGCGTGGGTACCCGCGAATTGCGTGCTCACGCCGAGCCTCGTAATGCACAACCTAGACCAGCAAGGGATTGACGTGCGGAAAGGCGCAGCAACGATCAGCATTGACCGCGGGCACTACGACTGCCGCAACACGAACTACGCCGTGATCGCGGTGGAAACCCAAACCCCCGTGGTGCTTCAGCACGCGCACTATTTTTTCTGTTGTTCGTTCACTTCGTGCAGCGGCGCGTGGTTGGGCCAGTGCTACATAACCCTCGGCAGCACCGCCCCGCTGTGCTCGTGCCGTCACGAAGCCGGCCAAGCGAAAACGTGGAAACAGGTTGCGGCCCAGGGTCAGGTCCAAGACCACCATCCGATCCCGAACAAAAAAAATAAAAACAAGCTGCGCATCATTCAGCTGCAGAAGAAGAACTTTATGCTGAGAACCGATCTGGATGCTTTAAGGGCCGAATTCAACGATTTGAAATCCGAGTTGATGGCAGTGAAAGAAAACCTTAAGGAGGACCTTGGAACGGTGAAGGAGGACCTTGGAACGGTGAAGGAGGACCTTGGAACGGTGAAGGAGGACCAAGCCGAAATGGTGAAGTGGCAAACGGCACAAGCGGCGGCCACCCACCGCGCAAACCAGTGCATGCGGGACTGGACCAATAAACAAGTCATTGAGCGCGTGTGCATATTGGAAAAGCAGCAACAACAGCAGCAACAACAGCAGCAACAACAGCAGCAACAACAGCAACAGCAATACAAAGACAAGCAACATAAAAAGCAAAAGTACATTCTCAAAAAAGTGAAACAATTGACCAAACGAGTGGACATTTTAGAAAACCCAAACAACAACCCCGCATTCAATCCGTTTGATTTCAAATCCATTTGCGATCCACTTCCATGTTTTGATGATGAATGCCCCGCTTTGGATCTCATCGTGAATCACTACCCTGACACCAATACCAATACCAATACCAATACCAATACCAATACCAATCACCACGACAACAGCAGCGACGATGATGACAACTTATTTGAAGTGATTCAGATTGATGATGATGACGATGATGATGACGATCATGCCGGCTTCCCAAAATAAGATTTCAAAAATTTGGAGGGAATGAAGGCGTCCAAATGGGGTTGTGTATTTGAATCCGGAGTATTTATTACGGGTTGCACGACGCTTGTGTAAACAATCCCGGTGCGCTTGTCCGTGTGTTCTAAATTTTTCATTTCATCTATAATCACTGCAAATATGTTATTTGTGAATAAATGACATATTACCCCCAAAAATTGATTGTAAAGCAATGCAGCAATACAGCAATACATACCATGACCGACCTGGCATCAAAGAACCCGCACGAGCGCGACGCGCGCATCACGTTTGAGCCCGTGGAGCACAAGTACACCATTGACGCCGACCCCGGCACGGCATACACGTCCGTCACCACGTGGGTGCACAGCCACTTCCGCGAGTTTGATTCCGACGCCATCATCCAGCGCATGATGGCTTCGCGCAACTGGAAGGCGAGCCCGTACTACGGCATGACCGCCGACGCAATCAAGGCGGCCTGGGACACGAACCGGGACGCCGCCGCCGCGGCGGGCACCGCCATGCACTACAACATTGAGTGCCATTACAACGGGCTTAATGTGCCGGACGAGGACGCCAATTCCCCCGAGTTCCGCTACTTCCTGCAGTTCGTCCAGGACCACGCGACCACGCTGCGCCCGTACCGCACGGAATGGACCGTGTTTGACGAATCCGTGCGCATCTCGGGCTCCATTGACATGGTGTTTGAGAACCTGGACCCGGCAACGGGCTCGCCCGACGGCACGCTGAGCATTTACGACTGGAAGCGCTGCAAGGAAATCAAGAAGGTGCCGTTTGGCGCCGACGAATACTCGCCGAACCCCGTCATCGCGCACATCCCGGACACGAACTACTGGCACTACTGCCTGCAGCTGAACACGTACAAAGCGGTTCTGGAACGGTGCTACGGCAAGCGCGTGACCGACCTGTTCCTGGTGTGCCTGCACCCCGACAACAAGAACGGGTCGTACCAGTGCATCCGGGTGGCGGACCTGCAGGCCGAGGTTAGAGCCCTGTTTGAAGCCAAAAAAAACGAAACAAACCCAAAATGAGCGCAATGCAGCGCATCGCAAAAAGTAAATCAAAGAATGATAATAAATGAATTAAAGATTGGGTGTGAATAAATGGTACTAGTACGCTATGATTTTTTTAATGAATTGCATTAGAAACAACAGGGGCGTGGCGGTGGCTGTGGCTGCGGCAGTGGCTGCGATTGCCTTATACAACCGGCACAAGGTGCATCAACCAACGCAACCAACGCAACCAACGCAACCAACGCAACCAACGCAACCAACGCAATCCCCAGAGTCTGCATTTGAAACCCGGTTCTTAAAGGAGTATGACCAAATGAAAGATGACCCGGAGGCGCCGGTGCCTCCACCGCATGCGCACGTGCGCGAGACCACACCCCAGGGTGACGTCATTATGTCGTACGACGCGGAACGCGAAATGTTTTGCTATTACTGCGACAAGCGCTCGGTGCAGTTCAAGTACTTGGAACCGCTCGCGCGCAAGTACGTGATAGAACACGGCTGCAAGCGGCTCTACATTGACATACGCACAAGCACAAGCACAAGCACAAGCACAAGTAACAACGGCACAAGTAACAACGGCACAAGTAACAACGGCACAAGTAACAACGGCACAAGTAACAACGGCACAAGTAACAACGGCACAAGTAACCCCAATAATACCGAACCCCGAACGGTGTTTGCGCGGCTTAAAAAATACGGGCTCAAAAAGTCCGCTACGACCCCGGTTCCACTCAAAGATCACGTGACACGTTACTGGTACTGCGGTAACCTGAACGAATACAATTCACATTCACACTCTGCGACTGATGCCAACGATTTCAGTATCATTAAGCCGATTGATTATGCCAGTTATAAAAAAATGAATAGCAGTAGCCCCTAAGTGCTCATTTTAAAAGCATTTAAATTATAATGAATATATATCTACAAGGAGAGGTACATTCATTTTTTGTTTACCCATGTCAAGAAAACCCAGAACCAAATCCAGATCCAGATCCAGTTCCAAATCCAGAACCAATATAACAAGAAAAAACATGTCCGGAGGTGCTCCTCTAGAAGTAGAAGTAGCACATGCAAACAATAACAACAATGTTGCTGTCGCTGATAACACTGTCGCTACTGTCGCTGATAACACTGTCGCTACTGTCGCTGATAACACTGTCGCTACTGTCGCTGATAACAATAACATTGTCGCTGATAACAAGAAAGTAGAAGCAGAAGCAGCAAAAGCATCAACAGAAGCAAAAGAAGCAGTAGCACCAGCAAAAGCAGTAGCACCAGCAAAAGCAGCAGAAGCATCAACAGAAGCATCAGCAAAAGCAGCAGAAGCATCAACAGAAGCATCAACACCAGCAGAAGCATCAGCAGCAGCATCAACAGAAGCAGCAGAAGCATCAACAGAAGCATCAGCAAAAGCAGCACCAGCACCAGCACCAGCACCAGCAGAAGCAGCAGAAGCATCAACACCAGCAGCAGCACCAGCAGAAGCACCAGCACCAGCAAAAGCAGTAGCATCAACAGTAGCACCAGCATCAACAGAAGCAGTAGCACCAACAGAAGCATCAACACCAGCAGTAGCATCAACACCAGCAGAAGCATCAACAGAAGCATCAACACCAGCAGTAGCATCAACACCAGCAGAAGCATCAACACCAGCAGAAGCATCAACACCAGCAGAAGCATCAACACCAGCATCAGCAGAAGCATCAACACCAGCAGTAGCATCAACACCAGCAGAAGCATCAACACCAGCACCAGCACCAGAAGCACCAGCAGAAGCACCAGAAGCACCAGAAGCACCAGCAGTAGCAGAAGAAGCAAAAAGCCAAACGGGGTGTCCCAATTTGACGGTTAGCATGAGTGACATTCCCAAATGCATGGACAAAAAAACATTCTCGGATTTAGCATTGAAATTTCACGAAGATAAAAACACAGGATGCAGTCCCGGTGATTTGATTTTGACAAAACAAAAAATGCAAAAACTGCTAACTAATAAAAAAGCACAAATTGAAAAATATGGTTCATTCAGTGAAGAATCCCTTGACAAATGCAATAAGGACCAAATAAGAAGCAGTTACAACGCTGATAAGAATGCCGCTTCCGCTGATAATAATGACAACAATAAATGCATTCAATCGGCATCTTTGTTAAGTACCGTGCCCCCTGAGTGCACTATTCCTGGTCCTCAGCCGCAGATTAAGGAATTGATGGAAGCAGCCTTCCAGTACCCCGCTGTTGCGGCTGCCGAGGCGGCGGCTGAGGTGGCAACCGACGTTTTGAAAAACAGTGGAAATAAAGCCCTAGTTGAAATCGCCACAAAAAAGGCGTTGGGCCTTGAGGATGCAAATATGTTGAATGAACTGAGCAAGGATCCCATAGTGGCGGCTGAATTGGAAAAATTTAAAGGCGAACTTGGTGGCGTGGTGGAAAAATCCATTGGTGATGTAAGTAAAACAATAAAAGAACCCATAGAAAATGCAGCAAAAGAATTAGCGACCGGTGTAATTACCGCAGGAACAACCGCACTTGCGAGTGTTAGTGGTCCCCTCGTACCGTTGGCAACTATTGCCGGAACTGCGGGACAGCTGGTAAACGAAGCAACCGCAGTGGTTGACGCCGTGAAAGATGCTGAAAAAGATGTGAGTCATGCAATGTCGCAAGTGACCGATGTACAAAACGCAATAGATGATGCTGCAAAACGCGCAAAAGACGCTGCAAACGCTGCGATTCCGTCAATACCCAATGTGGAAGTGCCAAAAATATCTGAAGTCAACGTCACAATACCCAATCGCATTGTCCCCCCGAATTATGATCGTGTTACTTTTGGTCCTAACCGAAATGATTTTCCTGCAGGGGAAGAAGGATATGCCGAATATGAAAAAGCTCAGGAAGCATTTCAGGAACAAAAGAAAAAAAATCGTGCAACAGAAGCAACAAAAGCAACAGAAGCAAAAAAGTCAACCTTGCCGAAATTGCAATCCGGACCAGGTGTTGTTCCCGAACAAATTATTACCAATGAACCCCAAAGCGCAAGTGTAGGAGGCTCTCGCAAGCGCCGCCGCATTCACAAGCTGTCCCGCCGCATTGAACGCACGCTGCGCCGCGTCCAGAAAAAGTACGGATTGCGCGACGACAAAAACAGCTTTTTGAGGCGCACCCTTCGGAGTAACAAACCTTAGGGGGTATTATTTGGTTTATTTCTTATTTTTTATTTTTTCCGATCCAGCGAAGGAACCCGTTGCTGCGTGCCAAATCAAACGACGACCCCAGGTGGTCGCGCGCAATGTCGCAGGTGCGCTGTTCAAACGGCGTCAGCTGCGCGTAGTAAGCCTCTAACTGCGTTTCATTGTGGTCCATAGTTTGCTTTGCTTTGCTTTGCTTTGCTTTGCTTTGCTTTGCTTTGCCTTCTTACTTGATTTAATTTATAATAAATTTAAATCAATTTTTCGGAGTTTTCACTTAAAATTAAAACACGCAACAACCACAATAACCATTACAGCCATTCAATGCTGCGCCAAATTGTTGCCGCCGCGGCTTCCAACCCGGACCCCGTGCCGTGGGACGACTACTTCATGTCCATCGCGTTCCTGGCGTCCATGCGCAGCCCGTGCCACCGCCTGCGCGTGGGGTCCGTCATAGTGAAAGACAACCGCATCATCGCCATGGGCTACAACGGCTTCATTGCCGGCGCGCCGCACGTGAGCCGCCTGCGCGACAACCACGAACAAGCCATCATTCACAGCGAAATCAACGCGGTCAGCGACTGCGCGCGCCGGGGCGCCAGCCTGCAAGACGCCGCCATTTACGTCACGCACTACCCCTGCATCAATTGCTTCCGGTCGCTGGCGGCGTGCGGCATCAAGCGCATTTACTACTACTCCGACTACAACAACGACCCGCTGGTATCAATGTTAGCCGACGACGCCGGCATCGCCGTTTGCTGCCACAAGTAAAAATTAAAATTAAAATAATCGGCGGATGAAGCCGCGTTCCAAAACTGTGTCTTGACCCCAACGCCATCCCCAACGCCATCCCCAACGCCAATCCCAACGCCAATCCCAACATCGTGTTCCATGTCGCTGATTACGAACAGCGATTCGCCATGAGCCAGCTTATGCTCTGCAGCCGTCGCCAGCTTATGCTCTGCAGCCGTCGCCAGCTTATGCTCTGCAGCCGTCGCCAGCTTATGCTCTGCAGCCGTCGCCAGCTTATGCACCGCCTCCAAATTGGCATTCAGCCCGTTCACGGGTGCGCTCGCCACTTCAAACAAGTACCGCACGTTGGACACAAAGTCGTCCGGGTTTATCAGTTGGTGCCACTGTGCGTTTGACGAAAACGTCATCATGCGGCCATTTGGCGGCAGTAAAAGCAGCGCCAACCCGATTCCCGCGTGCAGGCAGTTGTTGTGTCCGGGTCCCATGCTGTGGGCCAACGACAGCACGGGCACCCAATCCTGTTTTTGGTTCTGCCTGCGCATCTGCGCCCGCATCTGCGCCTTCTTCTGCACGAACGCGGCATTTATTTCCTCCGCATTTGCGCTCGCGCCCGCGCCCGCGCTCAAAGCCAGTTTCACCAGCTGCGTTAGTCCAAGCGATGGCGGCGCCGATATCGCGGTAACGAGCTTGCGGTAGCGGCGCTTGGCGTCGGGCGCCCCCGGAAACATCTCGGCGGCCAGCGCGTCGTAGTACCACTGCAGCAACGGCGACTTGCGGCACTTGGGTTCGCGCGGCACCCACTTGGCAGCCCAGGAGCGGCTGCCGCAGCAATAATCCGTGCGTATGCACGCGTTGGTCATGTGCACGCAGCCGGCAATCAAGACGGCCGCATGCTTTGCAATCAAGTTGCCGCCGCCGTGCTTTTCAAAGTGCCGGATGAAGCCGCGCACGTCGCGCCAGCACCCAACCCGCGGAGTGGTAACCATTTGCTGCAGCGCGGCCAAGCATTCCGGCGCGCGGTCTGCGGCAACCAGTTGCAACAGCATGGCGTACGTGCTGTCGCGGTGACCGAAGGCCCGGTGATGTAAAACCGTGGTGATATCCAACATCGCGTCCTTCAAACCCAAACCCTTGAAATTTCAACTGCATTGCAAGCGCAACATGTTTCTAAGTTGTTTCAGGGAATCAATGTTCCGCAAACCCAGGCTGACGTGCTGCGTGCAATACTCGGCCGGGCTGCATCGCGTAATGGAGCCGTCCGCTTCCGAATAAATGATGCGCTTGATGCGCGGGCACCGCTGAATGGCGTGCATGCAGTGCCAGCACGGGGCAGACGCGTGCAACCCGCCTTGCGGGCTTGTGCGCACAATGTAGAGCGTGATGCGGTCGCGCGGCACGCACGCAATTTGTTTCAAGGCATCCATTTCGGCGTGGCAGCTCCACCAAACGGTGGGGGACGCGCGATGCGCGGTGTTGCAGCTGCGCGCAACCACTTTGCCGTGCATGACCGCTACGCAGCCGTGCCGCATACCGACCGACGACTTGTTGGCTTCCTCTACAGCCAACTGAATGAAGCGCGCGTCTCGGCGAGACATTCCATAAAAATCCATAAAAATCCATAAAAATGAAACGCTGCATGCTTCTAAGTCCATTGCAAAAAAACAACAACGCCAAAAACAATAAATACATGCAAATCAAATTAAAATGATGTCACGAGTTAGTTATCAGAGCATCCGCATCATCATCATCATCATCATCATCATCATGCCGAAAAATCAGAATCCGTTTTTAACAAGAAAACGCAAACAACCGCAACAGCAACAGCAACCGCAACCGCAACCGCAACCGCAACAGCAGCAACAACCACGAGAGAACCCATTTTTGGTTCACCTCCCATACTATAAAAATCAAACCCATCAAAACCATCAAAATCATTTTTTGAGCATGTCTGCAGCAACAGCAACAGCAACAGCAACAGTTATAAACACGCCCGAACCAATGGGGTTTGAAGAATCATTTCCGTCGCTGGGCAAGACCGTCGCCGCAGTTACTTCAAATTTAAATTTCAAATCGGCACTTCAAAAAAATGTGGACGACCCACTTCAAAACCAAAATAGCAACAACAGCAACAACAGCAACAACAGCAACAACAGCAACAACAGCAACAACAGCAACAACAGCAACCCAGTTAGGTACAACATGTTTCTTTGTCCGCAGTCGCGACCATCATCGCGCGGAAATTGGTATAACGACGACGAAGACGGACCGGACAGTGAATACAATGACTACGGCGGCCGCGGCGCCTACGATTCGGAATACACGCACTATTACAAGGACTAAGGCGCTAAGCCGAAGCGCTAAGCCGAAGACGAGCTGTAAACGCACTCAAACATGAGCGAAAACGACCAGTCCATGTTGTTCAAATCCAGCACGCGCCCGAAGTCGTCCACCAGCGTGATGCGCATGCGCTGAATGTCCACCGGCCCAAAGTACTCGCGGCTGTACGTGAGCGACGTGGTGAGTGACTCGCCGCCGGCAAGCCCGTACGCCCCCGCCGCATTGATTTGCTGCTTGATGTTGAGCCGCGCAATGATGTTGGGGGAAATGGTGGACGACCCGTACGACGACACGTAGTAGTTGTTAACGCTGTTGTTGAAGTCGTCAATGCACAGGAACAAGTACTGCGGCCCGGAGATTTGACAAATGCCTTCCGACACCGCGGACTGCGGTAAGCCCGTTTCCAGGCCGTCACCGCGCATTTCGTACGTTGCCGTGCGGAACCCCAGTTTCCACCCGAAAAAAAGGGGCAACGCGCGCGAGTCGCTCTGAATGTTGAAAGAGAAATCGCTGCCGTCTTGTTGGAGCTCGCCCGTGACGTTGAACACAATGCGCATGGCGCCCGTGTAGTACACCCCCAGTGGCAGCACGTTTCCGCTGGCGTCAATCGCCGAATTGCACGAAAATATGCTGCGCCCGCTGGTGGAATCCGTGGTAAATGCCATCCCGGTTTGTTGGGACAATTCGGTTCCTGCCAGAAGGCCGTTGATCGTGGTTTCAATGATGGCGCCGCCGCCGCTTTGGTACGACGTCCGGTAGTTGCCGTCGGGAATCAGCATGATGTAGTACTTGTCGTAATTGGGTACCGCCGGGGGCGCGGTGGGCGCGCTCTCCCATTGAAACAGGATGCAGTTGTTTTCGTACTGCTGGCTGATGGCGTAATACGTGAGCGGCAGCTCGTACGACGCCACGCTCATGCTGGTCACGTTCTCAAACTTGTACGGAATGGTCAACACAAAGTCGGTGCTTTTGGTGGTGTAGTAGTTGGTCCGGAACCGCGTGTCCACGTTCAGCGCGCGCTTAATGGTGCTAATGGCCAGCCGGTTCAGCATGCCTGGAGGCGCGCCGCTAAGAATGGATTTCCCCCCCCTTTCCATGGCCTCGTCCCTCTGCTGTTTTCTGATTTTATCCGAAGGCCGTGTAATCAAATACGCGTCAGCCTTGTCTTGTTGCGCCGCCTTGTCTTGTTGCGCCGCCTTGTCTTGTTGCGCCGCCTTGTCTTGTTGCGCCGCCTTGTCTTGTTGCCCTTCAGCGTCGTACCCCTTTATCAAACTGTTGGATGTTGCCCGGTTATCCGACAGCCGCTGCGTTGCCTTGTCCAAAAAATTGTGTATTTTCCCTTTTGTGACGTTCCCCAGTTTGGGGTCCTTGTTTATTTTTTGTTTCAGCGCGGCGCACTTTCGGTCCACTTCAAATGCGTCGCTGTTTTGGGTCAAACCAAAAAAATCCAACAGCTCACTCAGGGAATAATTTTGTACGTTCAAATCAAACAGCTGTGACATGCTTGTATATATAAAATTGCATTTATTTTTTATATACTTATTCCTCATTCGTCTAAGTTTAACTGCATGAGCGGCAGCCTCCCGGAGATTTGTAATGAATTAAACGATTCATGCTGAACCGATCCGCCAGAGAAAGCCCTTGCTGCCTTTGCTGCCCTTGCTGCCCTTGCTGCCCTTGCTGCCCTTGCTGCCCTTGCTGTTGATGTTGTTCTTCTTGCACCGGTGCCTTGGCAGGCGCTTGCACCGGTGCCTTGGCAACTGTCGTTGCTTTGAACGTCGGAAACAACGCAAACGTGTAGTTGAAAGTCATTATTTTAATATGCTCATAAAAAAATAATGCATGAATGCACACACACACACACACACACACACACACACACAATACAGGCGACCCCCCCCCCACGCTTAAATGCTGTTCAAACACATGGAGTACAACAGCCGAGCGGAAATGTATTGAGTCGCTTGCATGACGGTAAAAACCCAAAATGCGGGGGTACTGATGGCGTACAGTTTGCCACCCGACGACACGATTTTGTAGAGGGCCATACCCACGTGCAACGCGAATGCAACGGCGGACAACGCCATCAAAAAGTAAAACCAGTTGCAATAGTTGCGGTTGGTGAAGGGTGCAAACCAGCCCCCCATGGAATTGGGATTGTTAATGTTCACAACTGCTGCGTTCATGTTTTTTTTTTATTATAACATGAGTACAGAAAATATTTGTTAAGCCGGGCAAACACAGTTGTTACTACGATGGCTGTTGCAGATGCCGTATTTCTTGGTTTTGTTGCCTTCCACGGGCGGAACGGCTTGGGCCTGCGTGCGATACGGGCCGCGCCCTTTGATGCGCGCCAAATACCGCGCGTACGACCCGTGCTTAATGTCCACGCCCTGACCCGCAGCCGAGCAAGACCCGGGGCGCATGCGCGTAACCGACGTTTTCGTGGAGTTCGCGCCGTGGCTGGGGACGTCGCGCATTACGCGCCCCGGTTCCGCGCGGTCGCTGCCCTGGTTCCAGTTCACAAACCCGTACTTGGCCAGCGGGGTCGCGTACACGTTCAGCCCCGCCAAGTTTTCTAAATACTCGGACTGCGACACGCGCACCGTGTTTTGGATGCGGCGCTGGACCGCGTCCGCCGACGACGCACCCCCCCCACCGCACCCGTTGCACCGGCTGGAAAACACGCGCCACTCGGGCTGGTTGCCGGACGCGTCCAAGCACTGGTTGCAGTAGTACACGGGCGATTCAAACAGCTGGTTGTTCAATCCGGACCCAAACTCGCTTCTTGCAATCGCCTGGTCCGCGATCATGCGCAGATACATTTCGTGATCAGCATTCATCGCATTCGCATTCATCGCATTCATATTCGCACGTTTACACTATGACTAGATTATTATGCAATGGGAATAACTGCAAAAATTGAACGTATACCCCATCCTCTTCACCCTGTAAACACACATGGCCGAAACCTTGACCACTCAAGTACCAGGATATTACAAGTGCGGGCACTGCGCCCTTCACTTCAAAACCAAAAACCGATACCGACGCCACGAAGCCGTGTGCTTGTCGTTAAAACAAATACGCAGCCGAGCCACGTTTGACTCCTCGTCTTCGTTTTCGTGTCCATCCATAACCGCCCTGTTTGAACTGGTGCAGGGATTGGCTGTGCGACTGGAAACCGCCGAACACGAACTCGGCGTTACAAAGCGTCAGCTTTTAAGGCTCACAAAGCAACAGCAACAGCAACAGCAACAGCAACATCCGCAAAACATTCATCAGGCCAACTTGCTGGAATGGCTTAACAACGGCAACAACCCCCTGCAACCGTTTGCGGAATGGGTGTCGGCCATCCCTCCCATTCGTCGCGAGCACTTGCTGCAGGTGTTTCAGCACGGGTTCATGGACGGCATGTGCGCCATCATTGCAACCCTTTCCCTGGATTCTTTGCGCGCGTATGACGAGGCCCCCAACACGCTGTTCGTGTACGAAAATAATGACCATGACCACCGGTGGCGTCCCATCACGCACCCCGAATTTGAGCGGTTCATCAACCGCATGCAGAAGCTGCTCATGAACGAGTTCGTGTGCTGGCAGCAAGAGCACAAAGAACGCTGGCACGACTCCGACTTTGCCGAACAGTACGATGCCAATTTGCTCAAAGTGACCGGCAGCGGAAAATGCAAGAGCGGCGGCTGCTCCAACCGCGACATGCTGATCACCCGCATGAAACCAAAGGTGTATGCGGCCATCAAACGTTCGGCAAACGACGAGCAACAAGCGCAACAAGCGCAACAAGCGCAATAAGCGCAACAAGCGCAATAAATCATTTTTTTTTTTTCAGACCGTGTACGAAATGAGGCACACCAAGGCATTGGCATTGGCATTGGCATTGGCATAGGTTCCACCCCCGTTGGATTGGTGCTTGGCTGCCAGCTTCGTGAGCCCGAGGTCCACCGTGTAGCCGTTGGTTGCCAAAAATGCAAACAGCTCGGGCAAGTCGTCCGGCGTCATGTAACCGCCGGAAAATGACGTAAGCACATGAATGCAGGGGGTCGCCCCTTGATTCAATCCCGACAGCCGAGGAGGGCGCACCGTTTTCAGGCGGTCTGCCAGCGGCCCTACCACTTTCGCCGAATTCACGCACAAAATCTTGGTGTATTGTTGCTGGCGGGCGTCGTAAAACGGCACCGATGAAACGGAGTACGAATGAACCGTCGGCATGCGGTGTTGGTGCGCACGAAATAATTGTGTGGTTTAATATTATAAGTGGTTACAATAATTAGAAGAGAACAGATACACTCCCAGACAATCCAGACAATCCAGACAATCCAGACAATCCAGACAATCCAGACAATCCATGTCCATATCCAATACCACTAACACAGTCAAGGCATACAACGTGCCGCAGCCGCAGCTGAACTCCAGCGACCGCACGGCGCAACTGAAAGCCAAAACCAAATACGCTGCGGCCGTGAATTTAGCGAGGAACGGCGGCGTTCTCGCAAAGCGCAACGGGTCCAAGTACGTGGGCGCAGTGCAAACCACGTCCGCTTCAATGATCAGCGCGTCCAGCTACACCGACTTGCTGGACGTGACCAAGGGCAAGTACTTGCTCACGCCGCCGCCGTCCAGCAATTTGTCCGCTTCGTTTCAACCCAGCACGGGCGACGTGTATTACGGCAATTTCACGGTCACCAATTACAGTGAAGCGGACGTGGGCCTCACGGTGCAGGGGTATCCCACCGTGGACGAATCCACCAACCAAGTGTTGTATCCGAACCAGCTGGTGAAATCCGCCACCGCCGGCGCTCCATCCGCCACAACGCCCAACGTTTTCAACAACGCCAACATTGTGGTGGACCCCTATCACTTCCTGTTTTACGACTACAGGACGTGCGGCACGCGCAGCTACCTTCAAAACGTGCAAGTTGATCCCAGCATAGACGTAACTTCCACCGACGGCAGCCTGGTATTTTCCACGCGGCCGTACAACCAGGAGCAGGCGCAGCGCATCATTAAGAGCCAGGCGCAGAGCTTGCGCGGGTTCCAGTACCCCAGCCGCGTGCACTTTGACCTGGAGAACTGTGATTCCAAACCCAGCATTACGCCCGTTGCGCCCGACGCGCCGGTCATCACGGGCACCATTACACCGCTGGACCCCCCTTTCACGGTCACCATCACGTGGCTGCACGGCTTTGACGGCGGCAGCCCCATTACGAGTTACAAGGTGTACACGTCGGTGAATAATGTCGTCACGCTCGTCGCAACGCTGCCGCCCGCAAAATGCACAAACACGCACACCATCACAGGGCTAGATTACGGCACTGAAATTTGGGTCACCGCCAGCAACTGCGTTCCAAAGGAACAATGGAACACGGCGCTGCTTGAACCCAGCTGCACCACGCTGACCAGCCCCGAAAGCAACCGCGTGATCATCCCGTTGCCGGCATGGACGCTGGCCAGCCCCCTTGCATTCGCCGTTCCGCCGGGAGGCATCATTTACATTGACGAAGCGCCGTCTGCCACGCGCAGAGCCGCGCTCAGCATTGCATCACCCATGCGGGGGCCGGGCACGAGTTACTCCGTTTCGGCGTCGTTGGCCCCTCACGTCAGTGTCACGCAGGCGCAAGGCACAACCCGCGCGTATTTGACCTACAGCGTACAAGTGGCAGGCAGCCCGGTGCCAGGCTATCTCATCGCAACCAAGAACGGAAAGTCCGTGTCCGTTCGCATGAACCTTGCAAAGGCGTCGGACACTGCAACGAATTTCACGTTCTCGGACGTGTCCGCGCCCGAACCCGCACCGAATCCAACCCCCGCACCAACCCCCACGCCCGCACCAACACCCAGTCCAACCCCAACAACAAACACCATCCACGATTGGACATTGGTCAAACTAGGCGACGTTTTGATTTATGATTTGAATTCATCTCCGACAAACTTGCAAATTGGAAATAATATTAAAATTACATATTCGGCAACTGATAGTATCAGTGGAACCATTTCAAACATAACCGGAAATGCATTAACAATTACGGTAACAGACGTTAAATCACAGGAGTATAGTAGAACAGTTCCACTTTATTCATTGAATGATTCTAGTTATAATTCCACTGCAATCAAAAATAGTAATGGAATAAAAATTCCTGCCAATTCATTTGTATGGGATATAACTCTTAATTATTACCAATCTTTTTTTTTGACGACTGGAACAAGTGTGAATGCGACGTTACAGGCTATTCCCAGTTTAAGTCCAAGTGCAACCACCTATAATAATGATATTCCATCGGGTAATATATATGTAGTAGACAAGTATAGTATGTTTACAACCGGTAAATCAATCTTTTTTCCGGTTGAATCTGAGTTTGAAGTTATTTACAATAAAGTCTCGGGAAATAGTAGATTAACTTTCGCAAGTAATTCAAACGTATATGCTGGAAAAGTGCGTGGTTATACTTTATCGTATAGCGTAGGCACAATTAGCGTGATGCCAACACCAACGCCAACCCCAACGCCAACGCCAACGCCAACCCCAACGCCAACACCAACGCCAACCCCAACGCCAACACCAACCCCAACGCCAACACCAACACCCGCACCCACACCAACCCCAACACCAACACCAACGCCAACACCAACACCAACGCCAACGCCAACGCCAACGCCAACACCAACACCAACACCAACCCCCACGCCAACGCCAACACCAACGCCAACTCCCGCGCCAATACCCAATTTGATTGCGTCGTACAACTTTGACGGCAATCCAAACGACAGCTCCGCAACCGGCAACCATCTGTCCTCCATAAATAATGTTGCATACACCACAGTTGATTATAGGCTGGGAACCCACGCGGCTTCCTTCAGCGGGTCTAACTACTTTGAAATCGCCAATGACGGCCGGTTTTCACCGGATAATTTAACAGTTGCGTTCTGGATTAAACCGGTCAGCAGTGCCGGAACCTACCAATCAATTGCAACGTGCCGCAACGGCTTCACTTTCACCGGCTGGATGATTTACATAGATCCTAACAATGATTTGTTGTTTATGACGGGTTCCGGAACCGGATGGAGTTACATCCCAGATGTCTTATATGCGGGCATCGGAACTGCGTATACCTGGGTCCATGTTGCATTTTGCCTTTCCAAATCCACAAGCTCGTGCGGGGTGTACGTGAACGGTACTCTCAAAACAACCATCGCGCGAACGTATACAAACAACGCCGATAAACCGTTGCGCATTGGAGCAGGCGGCGATTCTGCCGCTGGTGAGTTGTTTCTAAAACCAGGAACCCTCATGGACGATTTCCGGTTTTACGGCCGGGTGCTTTCGGCTGCTGAAATCAGCACCATTGTTGCATCGGCCATACCCGTACCCTTCTTGGTTGCGTCATACAATTTTGACGGCAACCCAAACGACACCTCGGGCAGCAACAACCATCTGTCCTCCATAAATAATGTTGCATACGCCACAGCTGATTACAGACTGGGAACCCACGCGGCTTCCTTCAGCGGGTCTAACTACTTTGAAATCGCCAATGACGGCCGGTTTTCACCGAATAATTTAACAGTTGCGTTCTGGATTAAACCGGCCAGCAGCGCCGGAACCTACCAATCAATTGCAACGTGCCGCAACGGCTTCACTTTCACCGGCTGGATGATTTACATAGATCCTAACAATGATTTGGTGTTTATGACGGGTTCCGGAACCGGATGGAGTTACATCCCAGATGTCTTATATACGGGCATCGGAACTGCGTATACCTGGGTCCATGTTGCATTTTGCCTTTCCAAATACACAAGCTCGTCCGCAAGCACGTGCGAGGTGTACGTGAACGGTACTCTCAAAACAACCATCGCGCGAACGTATGCGAACAACGCCGATAAACCGTTGCGCATTGGAGCAGGCGGCGATTCTGCCGCTGGTGAGTTGTTTCTAAAACCAGGAACCCTCATGGACGATTTCCGGGTTTACAACCGCGTGCTTTCAGCTGCTGAAATCAGCACCATTGTTGCATCGGCCATACCCGTACCCTTATCCAGTTTCTTGGTTGCGTCATACAATTTTGACGGCAACCCAAACGACACCTCGGGCAGCAACAACCATCTGTCCTTCATAAATAGTTTTGCATACACTACAGCTGATTATATAACCGCGGCTTCCTTCAGTGGGTCTAACTACTTTGAAATCGCCAATGACGGCCGGTTTTCACCGGATAATTTAACAGTCGCGTTTTTCATAAAACATAACAGCACTCCCGGGGCTTACCAAACCATTGCATCATGCCGCAACGGCTTCACTTACACCGGCTGGGTAATTTTCATCAATCCCGACAATCATTTAGAGTTTTGGACAGGCACTGGATCAACGTGGAGCAACGCAGGTTATACGGACATCGGTAATGCGAATACCTGGGTCCATCTTGCATTTTGCCTTTCCAAATCCACAAGCTCGTCCGCAAGCACGTGCGAGGTGTACGTAAACGGCACTCTCAAAACAACCATCGCGCGAACGTATACAAACAACGCCGATAAACCGTTGCGCATTGGAGCAGGCGGCGATTCTGCCGCTGGTGAGTTGTTTCTGAAATCCGGAACCTTCATATACGATTTCAAGCTTTACAACCGTGTGCTTACCAATGTTGAAATTAATTCCATCATTTCAAATGCCACCACCTTGTCTCCGGGGTTTCCTCTGCTGACGCTGGATTCCAATGGCGTAACGATTAAATACAATGGAAACGGTGCAAATGTGCCAGCGAATGCGGCAAGATTCATTCAAGCCAATGTGAGAGGAACCACCGAATGGTTTGCGGTAATAAAAGAGGGCATGAAGTACCAAATGCAACTCTACGCCCACCGAAAAATATCTGCCCCGTTTACATCATTCGGTCAGTCTGCAGTGCCGTTCAATAACATTGTAACGACATTGTTAACAAATACGAATGGTATGTTTGTGGATGATAATAATGTTGCCGGTGTGTTTAATAATGAATTCAACCAACCAATTGGTTCATGGGACTTGTCAAATGTGACAGATATGTCAGGTATGCTTACCAAACTCACTGTATTCAATCAACCAATTGAGTCATGGAACACGGCAAATGTCACAAACATGTTCAACATGTTTGGCATTGCCAGTGTATTCAACCAACCGATTGGGTCATGGAACACGGCAAAAGTTACAGACATGCGGTACATGTTTAGCAGTGCTGCAATGTTCAATCAAAACATCGGTGGATGGAATGTTGCACTGGTGACGAAGTATACCGACTTCGCAATTGATTCCAGTCTTTCAACTACAAACATACCACCTAAATTTCGTTAAACAACAACATTTGTCTTCAAGCAACGAGCGACTGCTTGTCCAGCTGCACCACGTCCTTGATGAACGTCTTGATGATCTTCTTGTGCGCGCTGTCGTCGTGTTCAATGTTCTTGTACAGCTCCTTGCAAATGTTTTGGTACTCCGTGTGCATGGCGTCCTTGGCCTCCCACCCCGGGTGCGCGTTCATCCAGTCCTGGATGACCCGCGTCTGGTAGCACGACGTCAAGTAAATGAAGTGGCGCAGGTGCGCGTGCCCCTCGTCCTTGATCCACTCGTCCCCCTTCACGTACATGGTCTCGCGCTTGGCATCCGTGCAGTGAATGGGCCGCTTGTGGATGTCCATCCCGCGCAGGTTGTTAGCAATGATGGAGCCCACGCCCTCCACAATGCCCTTCGTCTTCGTGTACTCCAGGTCATGCAGCGTGATGTTCAGCGTCTTCACGAAGTCGCTCAGCTTGATCGCGTCCTTGCACTCCTCGTTCAAAAACATGTTCAGGTTGAACTGCGTGTTGTTGTTGGTGCTCGTGTTCGTGATCACGTTGCCGTTGCCCAGCCGCGGGATCATGTCTTTGATAATGGCCGACATGTTGTCCACCACGGCGCAATACGCGTTGCGGTTGTCCTGCAGCATCGTCATCACCATGTCCTTGAACTCCGACAGCTCGGACTTCCCTTGCCCTTGCCCTTGTGCCGCGGCACTATCCGTGTCGTGTATTACCAACTGCATATGTGCCTGCGCCTGTTGCTGCGCCTGCGCCTTGGCGCACGTCTTCCGGTGAAAACTCAGGCTGGACGCGAACTTGTAGCGCTTGCCGCACTCGCACTGCATGTCTTCCAGATGTTTCTCCTTCTGTTTTTCTTTTTTAATGTGCCGTTGTGACGAAATGTGCCGATCATAATCACTCTTGAATGCACACGCCACGTTACACACATCGCACTTAAATTCATTCATTATGGTGTGATGACTCACGTATATATTTTAACACATACAGTATTCATGTGTTTAAATGGTTATTATCATAAAAACAATGCGCTCGGCGAATCTCGGCGAGCGTTAGTATTTTCTCGTTGGAAATTAGTAAACCTCGTTGGAAATTAGTAAAACTCGTTGGAAATTAGTAAAACTCGTTGGATTTTAGTAAATCCTCGTTTATTTTTAGTAATCCTAGCGGTAAAACTGCACCCATGCCGTCAAATGTTCTGCTAGATATATGCAGCGCATTTGCCTGACTCGTTCATTTTTAGTAGGAGTTAGTACTAACGTTAGTAGCCCCCCGGACCCCCGGATGCATCCCGGCGCTTCCCCGCCTGGATTTTTTTTCGCCCCCAAAAAATGACTTTTCGGGTCCCCCAAAGCATCCGCACCATAAATGCTGTCATTTTTTTTAAATCCCATGGTCGGATTATTTTTGTTATTTTCTCGAAAAAACGTTGCAAAAGAGTTCGAAATTCTGAGAAAATGGACAAAAAAAATGTCCAAAATCGGACTCGACGAAACCTTTTTGTGAAAAAACCGCGCGGTTTATATAATAAATGGGCCGAAGGGCTTAAAGAGGGGAGGGAGGAGGCGATGGCGGGCATTGCTATCTAGTACAACAACTAGTACAACAACTAGTACAAGGATATTTTTTTCATTATTGCAACCGGAATGCAGTAATAAAAAACAGGGTTAAACTTTTACCGGCGCAGGGAGCCGATGGCGCCAACAACGGTGGCAGCAGGGGCAAGCGCGGGCACAAACGTGGCGGCGACGGGAAGGACGCGCTCAACTACAGGAAAAATCTTTTTGACGGCGGGAACAACCTTCTTCTTGAGGAAGTTCTTTTGCTCGGGGGCATCAACGGCGCTGAAGTCCATTTGTTTTATAAGAAGGGGGTAAAGGTTCAAAGGGGGGGTTATGATAGTAATGAATATTATATTTCTATATCATTTTTTTGAAATGACGTTTGTTTGATGGGGATAAGGGACGCATGTCCCCCCCATCAAGGGGGGTAAGGGGGGACGCATGTCCCCCCTAGTACTCGTACAGGTGCGTGGACGTGATGGTGAAGCTCCAGTCGGTGCCGTGCATGTTCAGGAGGTTGCCCTTGTCGTCCATGAGCTGCACCTTCATGCGCTCAATGTTGACGGGACCGAAGTACACGCGCTCGTTGGTTTGCAGCGAGGAGCCGAACTCAATGTAGGGTTGGCCGGTCGTCATGGAGTACGTTTTCACGGGGATGAGCGCCAGCACGTCGGTGGTGGCGGGTCCCGCATTCCGGTCCACGGTAGTGGCGCTGCGGTTTTGGTTGATGGCGTTGATGGTGTACAGCTGCGCCTGCGTGAGCTGCCGCGGGGCGGACTGCACGTACGTGGGGTTGCCCGACGCGTCGCAGCTGCACGCAAGGCCCGGGTTGAAATAGGACGGCAGGCTGAGCCGCGCGTCGGTGGTGGAAATGTTGACCAGCCCCTTGTTCAAGTGGTTCTGATTGTAGTCGTCCAGCACGAGGATGAGGTACTTGGGGCCGTACGTGTCGGCCACCGCTTCCGACGTGACCGCATTGGCCGGAGCCGCCGCCGCGGGTTGCAGCCGGTATAACAGCTGGTTGGGCACGGGCGGCGCCAGGTTGCTCCCGCGGAACCCCATGAGCCACCCCAAATTGGAGTTCACTTTGGACGCGCCAATGGCGTCGGTAATCCCCGTCGTGATCAGCGAAGGCGTCACCACCACTTGGTAGGTCGGGTCAAAAAACAGCAGGTCGTACGCGGTCGCGGTGGTGTTCGTGATCGTCATTTTGCCGTTATTCACGCTGTACGCAAGTTGGAACGGGGTGCCGTTGAACGGCGCCACGCCGGCCATGTACGCCTGCAACTGGGACGGCGTGTAGTTGCCGGGCGGCACCACAAACGGCGTGTACGCGCTGGCTGTCGCCAGCTTGTAAAACAGCACGTTGGTGCCCGAACTCGCGTCAATGCCGTACCACGCGTACGGAATCTGGACCGTGTTCAGCTTGATGGACAGCACGTTGGTCAAGTTTTCGGTGAGGTCCAGCGTGAAGTTGGTCGGTGACGCGGGACCGAGCGGGTCTTCGCTATTCGGCGTGATAATTTGGCGGTACTGGCTGTCAATGTTCACCAAGCGCGTGACGGTGTTTTTCAGGTTCGGGTTCAGGCTGCCTTGCGTCACCGGCACCGCATAGGTCTCGTTTATGCCGATTTTCTCTCGCTTGGACACCATGTGGGTGTTCCCTTGCAGCACTTGAAGCTTGTTTTTGCGATCGGTGGACTTGTCGGCTTGTGCTTTGTCGGCTTGCTTCAAGTACTGGTTGCGCCACCACTGACCCAGCTGGTCTTGACCCTCTGCTTCCAACCCTTCCCCTTCTTCCCCTTCTTCCCCTTCTTCCCCTTCTTCCCCTTCCAACCCTTCTTCTCCTTCTTCTCCTTCTTCTAATCCATCTTCTGCTTCTGCTCCCCCTTCTCCCCCTTCCAACCCTTCTTCTAATCCATCTTCTGCTTCTGCTCCCCCTTCTCCCCCTTCTAGTTCCTGCTTGTCAAGTTCATTAAGCAGCGCATCTTGTGCGTCCTGAAAAAAAACGGCCACCTTGGGCAGCCGGTCGGCATTTGCCTTTGCAATGAGGCGGTCCGTTGCGCTTATAATGTCGTCCTCCGTGGGGTCGGTCAACTTCAACATGGCAAGCAGCTCGTCCGCGTCGTAGTGCGTGATGTCCAAATCAATGTCCTGGAACGCCGATTTTTTAGCAGGGGTTGTCATCATTCCAATGGGTCGTGATACAATACATTCGCATTTGTTTATTAGTTTATAAGTGTATATAAGTGTATTATAATCAATAAGCAATAATCAATAAGCAATAAGCAATGAGCAATAAGCAACTAATGGCAAACACACTGGCCATTGAATCCGGGCTGAAACGAGCCCACGGCGCCGTTCTGACACAGGCACTGACCCGGCATGGCCGGGTTCTGCAGGCAGAACTCCTTGGAAAACCCGCCACCGTGGCAGGACGCAAATGTCTGGAACCCTTCTTTTCTTGAAGACGAGGGAATGAGAGAGCCTAAATATGCCAACAGCATTACGGCCAAAACAAGGGCGGAAAGTGTGAACTTAAACTTCATGTTTGCAACAATGTGTGTTTTTTGCGTTGCGTTTCTGTACAATGTCTGGACAAATTAAATTGCGGCAAGAATTGGCGGGAAATGTATCCCAGCATGGTTGCAAGCGCGTCGGGGTAGTTGCGAATGTGGGCGGGCAGCTCGTGAATGCCTTGCCCCCGCTTGGCGTGCCGCGCGCCGTAAAACAGCAGGCGCTCCAAGGTTTCAATGACGGCGGCACTTGCTTTTGACCGCATGATGCCGGCGCGGTCCAGCCGCTGGCGCCCCAGGTACGTGTACCGGTTGTAGTTCTGGTCGCCGTACACGCGGTAGCTGCGGTCGGCGCGGATTTCGTTCACAATGCGCCCGATGCCCATGATGCGGTTGGTGTCGTTGTTCATTTCCAGAACGAACAGCGGCGCTTCGTACGGGATGTTGGGCTTGATGGCGACCGGGGACTTGTAAATGCAGGCGTAGTCGGGGTTCGCGGCAAGCCACGCGCTGCGCTCGGCCCACGTTTGGCTGTTGTACCGCGTGATGCACACGGTGAATGCGGTCACCTTTTTCCTTTTCACCCAGGTATTGACCTTGTCCTTGTCTTTGTCTTTGTTCCGGTCCATGAACGCGGGTTGCATGTAATTGAGGTGCATGGCCTTTCAAGCAGTCAATTTTTGAGAGAAATGGATTAAAAAAACAAGCCAGCCTTAAAACCGGATTTGGCCGCCGACCATGCCGCCGAAGCTGGGACGGCTGTTCCAGCCGCCGCCAACCTGGCCTTGCAGAAACAGGTTGCGGTTTTCGTTGCCGACGGTCACGCGACCGCTGCCGCTGTAACCCTGGTTGTTGGCACTAAACGAGCCGGAGAACCCGGCGGGGGAGGTGCGCGGGTTGGGATTGGGAAAGCTGATGGTTTGCATTGGATTCGCAAAAAAGAAGCGGGTAAGGGGATCAAAGGGGGGGGGGGTTATGACATGGGATCAGAAAATATTTTTAAGAAATTGTCCGAATTTTCTCTCAAACACTGTGTCGGGATCTTTTTCTGGACTTGTTGGATCTGGACCGGGTTCTGGACGAGGGTCTGGACCGGGTTCGGGACAGCTTTTTTGGCGGAAACCGGGCATTGAATATGGGGAGGTTCTTATTGAATCGGTATTTTTTTGCTGCTTCCTTCATTTTCATTTGGGCAGCTGCTGCCCGTGTATATGATTCAGCCTCACGTTGTTGTGCTAGCTGAGCCCGTGAAGGAGTGACAACACCGAATTGGCTGGGGGTAGCGCCATAGTCGCTCATAGTGATGGTGTGATTATTATAGCCCCATTTGGGTTTGGGAGCGTATGCCATTGTTATAACGTTATAACATAAGTTAAGAATATTTTTTTTTACAACCATGCTTTTTTCTTTACTTTGTTATACCGCACCAAAATACGACACTTTTTTTTTGTATTTGCGTAGTATAGCACATCAAAAACTAACAACCCAAAACCAAAACCAAAACCATCAAGAATGGGAGGCGGCGGCGTGATTCCGGTGGCGCTGCACAACGGCGACCTGTACTTCCTGTTCGGCCAGGAGAACGACGTGATTAAAGACGCGTCAAAAAACCAGGACTGGGGCGACTTCGGCGGCTCGTCCAAACCCGGCGAGTCCGAGATGGACACCTGCGTGCGCGAGGGTGCCGAGGAGCTGAACGGCTTTTACGGCAACAAGCGCGATTTTAGGGCGCTGCTCTTAAAGAACCAGCTCTTGAAGCTGACGTATGACACCCGCGTTACGTATTTGATGCGCGTGGACTACGACGAGCGTCTGCCGTTCTACTTCAACAACAATTACCGCTTCATCAAGGAAACCGCTAATTTGCGGTCCATCGCGGCGCACCCGGAGAACGGCTACTTTGAGAAGTCGCACGTGCGCTGGTTCACGCTGGCGGACTTGAAGCGCGAGCGCGGCGCGTTCCGCGAGTACTTCCGCAACTTCTTGGACATGATTCAGTACCGCGCCCCCGAAATCCGGCGGCTCATGCATAAGCGAAGAAGCAACAAGCGAAGCAATAAGCGCAGCAATAAGCGCAATAAGCGAAGCAAAACCAGAACCCGACGCTACTGATTTCAAATTTATAATCGCATCATGATATAATACATAACATATCTGAATGATATCATGACCCCAAACACCAAGACCAAGAAGCGCACCAAGACAAAGAAGCGCACCAAGAAGAACAACCACAGCAGCAGGACCAAGAACCACAGCAGCAGCAACAAGGATGTGGCCGCCGCCATCAAGGACATTTCATTGGCACAAGCCCGCGCCGATTTCGCAGCCCTGAAAGCCGTGCCCTGCGCCGACATCAACCAAGCCGCCAAGATCGGCAACGCCGTAATGGACCACTACTTTTTCAGGCACCGTCTGGCTGCGAAGACCAAGCGCGCCGTTTCGTACTACGAGTGGATCAAAACCGACTGGAAGCGCAACGAGGCCGAGCTGCGCCTCTACAAGTTCAACCTGGCCCAGGGCAAAACCCCGGAAAAGGCGCGCTACGGCGTGTTCCGGCTGTATTACGGCGCCATTCACGGCTTCAAGCCGCTCATCGCCAAGTGGCTGTATTGCACGTACAAGCCGCGCACGGCCGTCCTGGACTTCTCGGCGGGCTGGGGCGGCCGCTGCCTGGGCGCCATGGCCCTCGGCATTCCGTATATCGGCATAGACACCAACAAGGACTTGCGCCCCGCGTACGAGCGCATGGTCAAAGAGCTTGATGCTTCCGATTCAAACCCCAAAACAAATTCAAATCCAACTGTCACCATGCACTTCCAGGACGCCGCCGCCACCGACTTCTCCCGGTTCAAGTACGACATGGTGTTCACGTCGCCGCCCTACTTCAAGACGGTGCGACCCATAGAGGGCTACGCGCACATGCCGCACTACGCCGATCGCGCCGACTTCAACGCGCGCTTCCTGTTCCCCGTGATCCGAGCCACGTACTTAAATTTGGCTCGCGGCGGCACGTACGCGCTCAACGTGCCCGACGACATGCACGACGAAATCCGGGCCGCGGGAATCCTGCCCCCGAAATTGCATGCCAAGCACCGCCTGTTCCTGCAGCCGCGCTTTGCCAGGGGCAACCCGAACCACCCCGACGTGCAGTACACGGAGCACATCTACGTGTGGAAGAAGCCTTGACACGCTCCCCGGCATCAACCCTCTTATCGCTTTCGCCGCTTGCAACTCTTGAAGATGGGTTTGTCGGTGCGAACAAAAAACAACGCGCGCACGTCATTGCCGGCATCAAACATCAAGTCGTAATCGTGCTTTTTTTTATTGGACGCCGCCACCTTCCGCTTCAACGTGCGGCAATTCGTGAGCCGTCGGTCGGCCAAATACTTGTAGTCCTTTCCCACTTTAATGTCCTTGGATGACACCCAGCCTGGTTCGGACCCACGAAAAAAACTAAATATTCCCATTGAATGCGTATGTATACATTCATGTCCTATTATTTTTGACACGAATATCTCTCGTTCATGGAATGAAAAAAAAGGGAGGACCATGCCCCCCTGCAGTTGTCCCCCCTGCAAATGTGCTTGTCTCCGTAGTGCTTACCGTTTCACGTATCAATGAAACTCCTTGCCATTGGTCACCTTTTCGCGCATCACCCTCAGCGCGTACTGGATGCGGCGTCGCTCATCCACCGTCATCGTCACGGTGTCATTGTCCTCGCGTGAGTAGTAAGACTGAGGCTCATCGCTGCCACTCCATTTCCATCTTGGCCTTGGCCTTTGTACTGCTGAAGTTGCAGTCATATTTGTCGTCGTCGTCATCGTCGTCATCGTGGTTCCTAAGCTGCTGCATGCATTCCGAGTGTTTCATCCGAATTAGTTTTCAATTTTTTATTTTTGTACTGGTTTTTGGAATGACATCTGGTTTACTCCTCCGGGCATTCCATCTGCAGCTGCATCATCTTCTGCTTCCGCGCGTAGTTGCTCTTGAAGTACTGCAGGCACGGCTCCGGCGCGTCGTACGCCAGGTAGTACTTGCTGCGGGCGCCAATCACGCGCCGGCCCTCCTCCAACGCCTCAATGTTGACCACCTCGGTGGATGTCTTTTCTTTCACGCGCACCGAGCTCTGCCCCACTTCGTCCGCCTTGGACGCCATTTCAATGTCCTCGTTGAAATACGCCTGATAATCGGCGACGATGTCGTCCACGGCGCGCTGGGACGCCTTCCTAGCGCGGTCCAGCGCATCCATCTGTGCCAGCTCCTTGCGATACGCCGTGATCAGAATCTTCTGCATGGTGCTGCGCTGCACGGCTTCGTCGCTCTTGGCCTGCGCCAACTCCACGAGCCAGTCCAGCAACATGAACACGAACGCCACGTTGTCGCGGTCAAACCCCGACACGAACATCAAGTGCTTGCCGCCCTTGATCTTATTCAATTCAAAGCGCTTCTTGTTGCAAATGTTGCCGTTCGCCAGCATGATGCCGCCCACTGCATTGGTCTCCTTGCGCAGCACGTCGCGCTCAAAATCGGCGGTGTTTGCCACCGGGTTGGTGGGCAAGTTGTTCTTGGTGTCCAGCAACACCACGAGCTCCAGCTCCTTGTGGCGGAAATGGAAATCCGTCTTCTCGCTCAGCACGGAACCCACGTGCGTGATGGTCCACACCGAATTCATGTGCCGGTCGTTGTAGTCCAGCAGCCTCGGGTACAGCTCCTCCTCGTAGTTCTTGCCCTTGGACTTGTCCTCGTACATGCTGAAGTACCAGTCGTTCTTCGCCTTCAATTCGGCCATCTGCTTCTCCATGTCGGTCACTCGCGACGCGCTGGCGCGCTCCACCTCGCCGTTGATGCCCTGAATCAACCTGTCGCAGCGGGCACGCTCCGCCTCGCACTCGCGGCGGCGCTCCTCGCACTCGCGGCGGTAATCTTCCACCCTGCGCTCGGCCTTCAGGAACTCCTCCTCGCGCACCTCGTGCACGCGCTGCTTCATGCGGTCCACCTCCTCTTTCATTTTCACCATCTCAAAATCGTCCGACAATGATGGTGCCTTGTGCTGCGTCCAGAAGTCGCGGCCGTTCTCGTGCAGGAAAACGCCCAAGCGCAGGATGTGCAGGCGCTCGTCGGGACTGTACCCGCTCAAATCCACTTCAATGTCCAAATCCAAATCGGCTTCTTGACTACTCATTCTCAATAAACAATGTGCTTGCTTTTGCGTTTATTGACAATGCTGCTCTTAAGCAATTCAATTTTTTTATTTTATCTCTCGGAAAAAAAGGTCATTATTTTTGTACGTGCGTTACCCTTTGCGCGTTACCCTTTGCGCGTTACCCTTTGCGCGTTACCCTTTGCGCGTTACCCTTTGCGCGTTACCCTTTGCGCGTTACCCTTTGCGCCTTCTTCGTTTGATATTTTTATTTTCGTTGACTCATCTCTCGTTTTAGCCGTTCTAAATACAGAATGGCGTCCATGAGTTCCTCCTGCATGTGTTGCGCCCACTGCATCGGGGACAAGTCCGTGCGGTCCAGCGTGGTGCCGTATTTAAGCTGCCCCGCGCGACTGCGCTCCAAAAACGAAGCGACCACCGATGCAACGACGGTGTCTTCTGAGCGTCCTCCTTCCATTCCTTCAATGCAATGCGACATTATGGCATGTAGTAAGCACACCGCTTTAAGCCATTCAAATTTTGAAATGTTTAATAACATTCGCCGCACTCTAGGCGCGCGTTTTGAAGAATTTGTCCATGAAGAGGTCCAGCCCGTAGTTGACGTTGAACTTCAGGTGATGCAGTTGGTGGGGGGCGTTAGAGGCTACACAAGAATGGGCTTGCAGAACCGTGTTTACGGTTGCCCACGACCCCACAATGAACAACTGCAGCGCCGAAAACCCGACAACGGCGTGCAGGGCGTAGATGGAGCCCATGTTTACGACGATCGCGTCAAAGGGGTGGGCGTATAGCGCCAGCAGCCCGACCGTGTTTGCCACTTCGTGGTGTTTTTTGTGGAATTTGTAAAAGAGCTTCGTGTGAAGCAAGCGATGCAAGGAATAAAACCAAACCTCTCCACCCACGATGTTTATAAGTAAGTGCAACAGCTCCAATCCGGGCGAATGGTAGTCGGCGGTAACCGGTTTGAGTGTGAGCACGGCGCCCATGCTGGCAGGCAGCCACAAGTACACGTTATAAAAAATGGTTTCAACCTTGTTCAAGTCAACCTGTTTGGCATACAGTTCCTTGTTTTGGGTGAAGTCGTAATAAGAGCAGGCGGTGTACAGCCACACGGCATAAAACGGGAACAGCACGTTGTACATGGCGGAATAATTGTGTTGTGTGTTATAGCATTGTGTTTATGTTGCTTTTGCAATGAGAGATATTCACATCGTGAATGACGGGTCGCCGGTGATTTCGCGCAACACGTGATCAACGTATGCGCGTTCCACGGCGTCGGCCTTGTAGTAGTTCCAATACGTGTCTTGCAGGTTCAAGTCGGGGTAGGGTTCATTTCCACGGGCGATCACGTTTGTAAAATGTGTCCGGGTGCATTGGTGGGCATGCTCGGGATACTGATTTTTGACAAACGTGCCTTTGCAGTTCAAGTGTTTATATTCGGGGCGGTTTGATTCAATCAGGTACGTTTTGCCGGGTTGAAGGTCGGAAGGACAAACAAGTTGAAGCGGTCGCATGTGTTTTCGGATGCTTATTAGAAGAATTGGGATTTCGCGCTCGTTCAATTTTTATGGAATAATGTCCGAATTTTCTCTCGGTTATTGAAATTATTTTAGTGGCGTATTATAAACCGTAGTAATGCAGGCACCGCAGTGTTCGGTTGACGAGTGTCCGAACCCGCCTCTCGCGCACGGGCTTTGTTCGCTGCACACAAGTATTCCTCCTCACCAGCACCATCCGATGAGTGGTAGTAAAAATGGTGGGAGGGTCACAATGGCCGGTGAGTTTTTTCACAGTTTATCAATTGGGCAAAGGCTGGGGGTAGAAAAATTTGAAGGCGTGCTCCCCGTGGTTCGGGTGCCATTCATTCGGGACGAAGCCACGTTTAAATATTTCAATTACAGAGGTAAAAAAGCGAATAAATCAAGGAAATCAAGGAAATCAAGCTCAATGATGAGCGAAGCTTCGTTCATTTACAAACCGAAATCAAGGTTATTGTTGCGCGAAGAGTTAGTTGCAGGGATCAGGAATCCAAATCCGTTGGAAAGGCCAATCGTGTTTTTGGTGACTACAAACATACCGCACACGGGTATATACATATTGTATGGAGGTCAATTTTATTCGGTTGCATTTGGTTACGACACCACCCCGAGCATTGGTTCGTTGTATTCAATTGACATTCCGTTGGTACTGTTTTCCGAAGCAAGAATAATATGGATTGGAATACTGACCGATGACATTATGATAAGACTGCAGGGTGAGTTTGACTTAGTGACACGTATTGTGGGTAATTTTGAAACGGACCGTTTGTCCGACCGATTGGTTGAACGGTTAATGTTTTTTCATACTCCGAGAGTGTATGGAGGGCTTGCAGCCGATACCGATCCAACCCAGTGGAACTGCAGTAAATGGGCGATGTATGTTTTATTCGGGGGGGTACCTGCAAATTTTCGCCAGTTAGTGGGGAAGTCAAATCCGGGACTAACCGAGGACCAATTAAAACTCTGGCTGGCTGCATACAAGGGGGAAGATCCGCATGAATTTATCCGAGTGTTGAATCAAATTAATCATGCAGATTCCCCCCGGGCAGTTATGGGTGGCGGTAGGCGCATGATGAATAATAGGACTAGAATGAAAAGAAAACCAATAAAAATGCGAAGAACCACACGAAAACCGCAATAATTAAATATTATGTCCGAATTTCTCTCACATTATGGATTCAGATTTGCAAAAAGGTTTGATTATTGTTGCGCCATTGCATCAAGACATGCGTTATGTTGACCCTTTTGTGTTTTTTGATTCATAAGTTTGAGAGATATTCATGAAATTAAATAATAATATTACGCATATAATATAAAATGCACACAAAACGTAACCGAAAACACCACTATTCAAGACGCCGCCACTGCCGCAGTCGTCGCGCGGGAGGGCCACGAAAATCACTCGCATCTGCACGAAATTCACTCGCATCTGCACGAAATTCACTCGCATCTGCTATTGGTAAAACCCAATTTTTAGGACACCCGGTTTATGTAGTAAACCACAAGGGTATGTATGATGGTATGTCTTCACTTTTTACTGGAACAATGTATGAAAACGGTCAATACATTCAGGGTAACTTATTTTACAATGATACAAATGGTAACATGGTAGGAGTGCATGCGACCCGTTTTAATTTCTTGAATCATCCTTGTGGCACAGTTAAGTGGATAAACTTGGACGGTACTACAATGTTGAATACTGATGGCAACCCTTCAAGAAAATATAATGTTACATGTGGTAGCGGCCATGTTTCAGAGCATCCGTTTGGCCAGTAGTTGTTGATTTTCTCTCGTTGAAAGAGTTCGGGTTTAAAAAAAATGTTGGTATGGTGCACCCATTCCAACATTGCATGCGTTATGGTTTGGATTCGTACGGTTGAGAGAAATCAAATATTATATTAACTATAAGTATAACCCATCTTTGAACTTTTTTCCTATGCGTTCCTCGCAAATGACAATCTATAACCCGACCCCTTTCACGGGAGGTTTAGACGCAAAAAATTCTTCCATCAGTTTTGGCGGTGGTTACAGCCAGGGCAGTGGTTGGAACGCCAACGTCACCTTCACCAAAAAATGGTAAACGATTTTATGTAATATTGGTTTGAATTTCTCTCAAATAATGAGTTCAGGTTTGTAAAAAATGTGGGAAGAGTGGGATGCAATGGGATTAGACCATGCGATGATGCGCCCATTCGGGCGCATGGCGGCCCTTCGGGCCGCGGGGCGACCTTTTTGGGTGGGTGCGCGCGAGTTATGAGAGCATATATGGTGTGTCAGTTTAACGCAAATCAACACGTCCTAGCGCACGTGATGAATAATATTATACGATAGTCCAAATGATGCAAAATGACAGCATACATGGTGTGCCGGGTTGTGGGCAATTGGGGTGCACCTAGCGCGTCTTACGGCGGCCCTAGGGCACTAGATCGTGGGATTTTTTTAATTATTTGAGACCATATATGGTCTGGGGAATATGGACTGGTCCAATGGGACTGAGACCATGAGGAACGAGACCATGTATGGTCTCATGAATTGGGGCGGGTCGGAGGGTATGACACCATAACACGGTGTAATAATTTGTCCGGATTTGACTGGATTGCAGGCCATATATCAT
>Ga0209770_10000043_pt1 | contig 73774 bp, 64 predicted proteins | sample LauGreSu1BDMLBDD_2_FD_187572 | JGI IMG/M metagenome (GOLD analysis project Ga0209770, IMG submission 187572) | Freshwater lake microbial communities from Lake Michigan, USA - Su13.BD.MLB.DD (SPAdes) (version 2) | ecosystem: Environmental > Aquatic > Freshwater > Lake | place: Lake Michigan, USA... | reverse complement strand
GCAATGCACTGCCAACCTCGACTGAAAACTATCTTCCGCTTTCATATATTGAAGATATGTCTTCTGCCTATCATGCAGCTGATTTGATTATTGCTAGAAGTGGCGCATTAACCTGCGCAGAGCTTGCTGCAGTTGGAAAGTTTGCAATTCTAATTCCGCTTCCAATCGGCAATGGTGAGCAATCTGCTAACGCATCAGATCTGCAGGCAGCAGGAGCTGCTGAAGTAGTTGCTGACGATAAGTTCAATTCCGGGTGGTTAATCAGCAATTGGAGTGAAATTTGGCGCAAAGCTAGTAATTATCGTCCGACAAATTGGGGTGAGTTTTCCGCAAGTGAAGTGATAGGTAAAGCGATTATTGAAAAAATAGGTAGTAGTAAATGAGTTCTCAGTTGAATTATTCATTGGCTGAGCTTTCTAAACTTAAGATTCATTTTATTGGTGTGGGTGGCGCAGGCATGAGCGGAATTGCCCGCATCATGCTGGCAAAAGGATTTTCAATATCAGGTTCAGATAAAAATGATTCACCGATGCTCACCTCTCTTAAAGCACTAGGTGCAAAAATTGAGATTGGCCATGACGAGAAGAATTTAGGGGATGCTGAACTTGTGATCATCTCCTCTGCGATAGGTGAGAAGAATCCGGAGTTGATGGCTGCAAAAGATAAGGGACTGCCAATCGCTGCACGCGCTATTGCCCTAGCTTGGCTTATGTCAGATTCCACATCAGTTGCTGTTGCTGGAACGCATGGGAAAACCACGACAACTGCGATGCTAACTGTTGCATTGCAATCAGCTGGGATGGATCCTTCATTTGCAATTGGTGGAACGATTAATACCGCAGGTACTAACGCCCATAGCGGCAGTGGATCGATATTTGTCGCCGAAGCAGATGAATCAGATGGTTCATTTTTAGCTTATAAACCAACTGGTGCAATCATCACCAACATTGAGTTAGATCATGTTGACCATTTTGCAAATGAGGATGAGGTTTTTGCAGTCTTTGAGCAGTTTGTTGACTCTATAAAACCTAATGGATTTTTAATTGCATGTGGAGATGATGATGGAGTTCATAACTTATTGAAACGGATTAAACGAAAAGATCTAAAAATTCACCTTTATGGCAAGGGCGATAAAAATGACTTTAGAATCGACAAAATTCACTTAGCCCCAACAACTTCAACTGCGAGCATCTCAAGTACTGGCAGGAAAATAGGGGAGTTAAAGTTGGCTGTAGCTGGTGAACATAATGTACTTAATGCATTGGCAGCCTTCGCTGCGGCAAGCGCTTTAGAAGTAGCAGAGGAAAAGGTGGTTACTGGGTTAGGCACCTTTACTGGAACAAGGCGCCGATTTGAGTTAAAAGGTGAGGTTTCTGGCATAAAGGTAATTGATGATTATGGCCATCATCCAACAGAATTAATCGTTACTTTAAAAGCTGCAAAAAATTTAGCCCAAGCGGGGCGAGTATTAGTGATTTTTCAACCACATCGTTATTCAAGGACAGCTGCTTTCGCTAACCAATTCTCGCAAGCTCTATCGCTGGCAGATTTCACCTATCTATTAGAGGTTTATGCAGCTAGCGAGAAACCATTACCGGGAGTTTCTTCACTGTTAATTGCAAAAAATATGAGTTCCCAGCAAGTTAAGTTTGAACCTTCAATGCTGCAAGTAGTCTCTGATGTAGTAGCTATGGCCAAAAGCGGGGATGTGATTATCACGTTAGGGGCCGGAGATGTGAGTTCACTAGGGGAACCAATTTTACAAGCACTGGCTTCTCGTTAATTACCTCAATGGCATATAAGTTTTCTAAAAGATTTAAGCGCCTTTTAATCTCAACACTACTTATTGGCTCTATCTCTTTTGCATCCTACCTACTTGGTTGGTCCTCATTTTTGACGGTGAAAGAGGTGCAGATTACGGGCACAGAATCAACATCGGTGATTTTAAGTGAACTTAAGAATCAGAATGTTGCACCAGTAGTTGGTCAAAAATTAGCTCGAGTTGAGATCCGGTCAGTGAAAAAAGTTTTGAGTGATTTAGATTGGATAGCTTCGGCAGAGGCATCTCGTAATTGGTTTGCAAAGAAGATAGAGATTCAAGTCCTAGAACGGGTCGCGGTGGCAAAGGCATTAACTGAGAGCAATTCAATGGTTAATTTTGATAGCGAGGGTTCAATTTTTAACCCAACCTCTACTGACCAATTGAAGGGGCAAGAGGCACTGCCATTAGTTTCAACTGCAGGTGATAGCAGAAAAGATCTTGTTGATGTGGCCTTGCTTTTAAAACAAATCCCAGCAGATTTGAGTTATCTAGTAACTGATTTGGACCAGATCTCTGTCACCAAGGCTGGTTATATCCTGATGAGTACCAGAATTAATAGCCAAGCGGTCCGAATTAATTGGGGCAGTATTGATCAGATAGATCAAAAGTTTTCCGTTCTGCAGGCACTCCTGAAATTGCCTGAAAATAAGGGGATAAAACAGGTTGATTTATCAGAGCCAAAAGCTCCAATAGTTAAATAAAAACAATGATTTTTAAAGGGCTTTTTTAGAGTTTAGTTTTCAGATATTTTCTATGAATTAATAGCAAATATTTAATGCATTAAAAATCGTGTCGGTGTTTGATTGCCTTGCCACTAGTGCCTAGTTTTGCGTAATCAGAAAAGCATAACTTTAACTCTCAACTTGAGATTTAGGGCTAGGGAAGAGGCAAAAAGTGGCAACACCGCAAAACTATTTAGCTGTTATCAAAGTTGTTGGTATCGGCGGTGGCGGAGTAAACGCTGTTAACCGAATGATTGATGTCGGTTTAAAAGGTGTTGAATTTATTGCAATCAATACAGATGCCCAAGCATTGTTAATGTCGGATGCAGATGTGAAGTTAGATATTGGTAGAAAATTAACAAGAGGATTAGGCGCAGGTGCTGCACCGGAAATAGGTCGTCAAGCCGCGCTTGATCACATTGATGAAATTGAAGAAGTATTACGTGGTGCAGATATGGTTTTTGTTACTGCAGGTGAAGGTGGTGGCACTGGAACAGGTGGTGCACCGATAGTTGCTAAGGTTGCAAAAGATTTAGGTGCATTAACAGTTGGCGTTGTCACAAAGCCATTTACTTTTGAAGGTAAGCGTAGAACAGCACAAGCTGAAGAAGGTATTGAGAATTTAAGAACTGAAGTTGATACTTTGATTGTAATTCCAAATGATCGCTTGCTTGCGATTTCAGATAGATCTATCTCAGCATTGGAAGCATTTAAGACCGCTGATCAAGTTCTGCTATCTGGTGTTCAAGGAATTACAGATCTGATTACAACTCCTGGATTAATCAATCTAGATTTTGCTGATGTTAAAAGCGTGATGGCTGGCGCAGGATCTGCATTGATGGGAATTGGTTCAGCGCGAGGTGAAGCAAGATCAATCAGAGCTGCTGAACTTGCGATCTCTAGCCCATTGCTTGAGGCATCAATTGATGGTGCACATGGCGTATTGCTTTCAATTGCTGGTGGATCAGATCTTGGATTATTTGAAATTTCAGAGGCTGCTGAGCTAGTAGCAAAATCTGCTCATCCAGATGCAAACATTATTTATGGAACTGTAATTGATGATGCCTTAGGGGATGAGGTTCGGGTAACTGTGATTGCCGCAGGCTTTGATGGTGGCCAACCAAAGCGAGTAGTAATGCCGGTAATTGATGCGGCAACTATTAGTGGTGAAGCAGATCCAATAGCTGCCAATGATCCACTTGCGGTGGCACTTGATTTAAATGTTGGCGATTCAGATCGTCCACGAAAGCGAATTACTTTTGAAGACCTAGTTGCAGAAGATGAGATCGATATCCCTGATTTCATGCGGTAGTAGCCATAATGGCTCGACTGCTTTTTACAGCTAGAGAATTTGGTTCCTTAGCCGATCCAGTTTCAAGTGGCAATATTGAGAGATTATCTAAATTAGTAGCAAAGCCAATTCAAATAATGACTCAAAATCACGGCAATCAAGTTTCGGTGATAGAACAACCAATTTCAGCGCCAGTTGCTGATGCAATGGTTAGCTGCAGTAAAGAAATTGCGCTTGCGGTGAGAGTAGCTGACTGCCTGCCACTTCTTTTGTATTCAAATAATGTGATCGCAGCAGTTCATGTGGGGCGAAAAGGATTAATGAACCAGGTGGCAGTTAATGCAGTAGCGCAGATGAGAAAACTTGGCGCAAAAGAGATAACTGGTGTGGTTGGACCTCATATTTGCGGTCAATGCTATGAAGTGGGCGCAGATATTTTCACAGAAGTAACAAATGCCTACCCTGCAACCTTTAAGAAGCAAAACTATCTTGATCTATATGCCGGGCTAGTATCTCAATTGCCTGAGATTAAGCTTTCAAATATTGATTTATGCACCAAAGAGAACACTGATTACTTCTCATACCGCGCCCATGGCGAAGGCGGCAGACAGGTTGGAGTAATCACTCTATGAACCGAAGGCAAGAGATTGAAGAAAACCTAAATCAGGTTAGAAAAAACATTGCAGATGCAGCATCAAAGAGTGGCCGTAATCCTGATGACATAAATTTAATTGTCGTTACCAAAACCTTTCCAATTTCAGATTTAGAGATCCTCTACTCTCTAGGTTTACGTGAGTTTGGTGAAAATAGAGATCAGGAAGCAAGTGTTAAAGCCAAAGCACTTCCGCAAGATATCAATTGGCATTTTCAAGGGGGAATTCAGAGCAATAAGTTAAAATCAATTTGCAATTGGGCCTCGGTTATTCACTCTGTTGACCAATTCAAATATGCCCAAATAATCTCCGAGCAAAAAAGTGCAACACCAATGCAGATTTTTATTCAGGTTTCATTGGATCAGCCACCTGAATCTAGGGGAGGGGTGGATCCAGGAAAGTTGATTGAGCTGGCAAATCAGATTTCATCTCTTCCAAATCTAAAGGTTTTAGGATTAATGGCGGTTGGACCGGTTGATCAAGAGATTGAGCCAGCCTTTGCAAGATTGCAGCAAATCCAAGCAGGCTTTTTAACCCATTTTAAAGATGCTGTTTTTCTCTCCTCTGGCATGAGTGGAGATTATGAAATGGCTATTTCTTATGGTGCGACACATCTGCGAATTGGCAGTTCAATCCTCGGTAATAGAGCCCCCATCAAATAGATTTACGCCATGGCTAGTGCATTTAAGCGGGTTGCTGGATACCTCGGACTGATGGATGAGGAAGAGTTAGACCATGGCAATAACCAGATAACTGAGCGAGCACCGCGATTAGTACGGGCAAATAGCAAGCCAATGGCAAAATCAAATGTTGAGTTGATGCCACATGTTGAATCATCAAAAATTATGGATCACATTATTTCTTTAACACCTCGCACATATAGCGAAGCGCGTTTGATCGGTGAGCATTACCGTGAAGGTAAGCCAGTGATCATGAATTTAAGTGACATGGAAGAGAGTGAGCGAAAGCGCTTAGTTGATTTCGCATCCGGTTTAGTTTTCGGTCACCATGGCAGCATCGAGCGAGTTACACCAAAGGTATTTCTACTTACCCCACCAAATGTTTCAGTAAGTGTTGAAGATAAAACATCGGCAGCACAAGCAAGCTTCTTTAACCAAAGCTGATTTAGCTTTCTTCTAATGAGTTCCATTTTTGGTCTTGTTTACTGGTTACTCAATTTATTCCTAATTGCATTAATTGGTCGATTAATTCTTGATTACATCCGAATTTTTTCACCAAACTTTCGCCCTCGCGGCATATTTCTAGGGATTGCAGAATTGATTTACTCAGTTACAGATCGACCACTTAGTTTTGTTAGACAATTTGTCCCACCGCTACGGCTAGGCGGTATTTCACTCGATCTTTCTTTTATTGTTGTATTTTTCGTTGTTCAGTTGCTAATGCGTCTAGTAATAATTCTTTAATTCTTTATTAGATTTAACCAAAGTCCTAACTCATTGCCATCACTACTTTGACCTTTGTCTTGCACCAAAGTAGTGGCCAAAACCTCTGCGCTAATTTCAGCAACAGCTGATGTGATAGCGGTTGCAACCTGGTCAGGGGCATTCCAATTAACCGTGATGCGATCACTAACATCTAAGCCAATCTTTTTGCGCTCCTCTTGGATCGCTCTAATAACCTCACGTACTAGCCCTGATTGAATTAACTCAGGGGTTAATGCCAAATCTAAAGCCAAGCTTTCACCGGCATGAGATGCAACAGACCAACCAGTTCGAGGTGTTTCAGTCACAACCAAATCGTCAATATCAATTTCAGCAGATTTTGAACCATTTGTTAGGTTAACTGATAATTCGAAGGATTTATTCTCACGCAAATGTTTAACCATCTCTGTGTGATTAGCTGAGGTGATGGCTTTAGCAATTATTTGAACATCAGCACCGAACTTTGTGCCAAGTGTTCTAAAATTAGCCTTGACTGACACATCAACTAAATCTGCTTCCGCAACATGAATGCCATCTAGTTTGAGGATATTTAACTCTTCGGCGATATGAGTTTTAATCTCTTCAGATATCTTCGCCCAGCCTGGAGCTGAAACGAGAGCTCTTGAAAGTGGTTGACGAATTTTTACGCCAGATTCAGCTCTGGCAGATCTTCCTAACTCAACTAAGCGCCTTGATAGTGCAACGGAGGTTGAAAGATTTTCATCAACCAACTTTTTATCAGCAATTGGAAAATCTGCTAAGTGCACAGATTCAACCTGGTCTGATTGCGCAACCTTAATCAAGGATTGCCAGACATGTTCGGCGATAAATGGCACCATGGGAGCTAGTAGGAGAGTGAGATTCTTTAAACAAAAATAAAGTGTGTTAAGGGCAACTTCATCACCATCCCAAAAGCGGCGACGAGATCTGCGCACATACCAGTTGGATAGATCATCGATAAATGCCGCCAGAAGTTGTCCTGCCTCTTGTGAATCAAAATTTTCAAGTGCTTGATCTACACCAAGAATTAATTTATTTAGTTCAGAAAGAATCCATTTATCCATCAAAGTTAAATCAGTTGAAACCTTTGAAACTTCAAAATCTGCAGCATTTGCATAAAGAGTAAAAAAGGAGATTGTGTTCCAGTAGGTAAGCAAGGTTTTGCGAACTACATCAGAGATTGCATCATGGCCAACCCGGCGAGCACTCCAAGGCGAGCCTGCTGCCAACATGTACCAACGAACAGCATCTGCACCATGCTGATTCATTAATGGCATCGGTTCAAGTACATTCCCAAGATGCTTACTCATCTTTCGACCATCTTTATCCAAAATATGTCCTAAACAAAGCACAGTTTTATAGGATGATTTATCAAAAACTAAAGTGCCAATTGTCATTAATGTGTAGAACCAACCTCGAGTTTGATCAATAGCTTCGCAGATAAAATCTGCTGGGTAAGCGGCGTTGAACTTCTCAACTGAACCAGTTTGGTGAGGGTAACCCCACTGAGCAAATGGCATTGCACCTGAGTCATACCAACAATCAATGACCTCAGGAATTCGCTGCATGGTTTCAGAGCACTTGTCACACTTGAATTTAATGTCATCTACAAAGGGACGATGCGGATCCAATTTGCTTAACTCTTGACCTGCTAATTTCCCCAGCTCGGTAAGGGAACCTACACAGATCTCATGCTTATTTTCACATCTCCAAATTGGTAATGGAGTTCCCCAGTAACGATTTCGCGAAACTGCCCAGTCAATATTGTTATTTAACCAATCACCAAATCTGCCAGTTTTAATTGTTTCTGGATGCCAATTAGTCGTTGAATTCTCGCGAAGCAGATCCTCTTTAATTGAAGTTGTCTTTACATACCAAGAAGGTTGTGCGTAATACATCAATGCTGTGTGACATCTCCAGCAGTGTGGGTAGGAGTGCTCAAACTGTAAACTTTTAAACATCAAACCACGAGATTTCAGATCCTTAATTAGAGCTTTATCAGCATCTTTGAAAAACACACCGCCAATTAATGGCACATCTTTTTGGAAATGACCATCTGGATTAACTGGATTCACAACTGGCAAGTTGTATTTGCGACAAACCTCTAAATCATCTGCACCAAAGGCTGGAGATTGGTGAACTAAACCGGTGCCATCTTCAACTGTCACATAATCAGCTAGAACGACAAAGTGAGCGTCATTTATTTCAACAAAATCAAAGGGCCGGGAGTATTTCGTATGTTCAAGATCCTTACCAATGAAGGTGGCAATTACTTTTCGATCTTCTCCTAAGACGGAGGCTAGATCTGTTGCTACAACTAAACGTTCAGTCTTTTCATCAAGAGTTATTTCAACTACCTGGTACTCAACCTTTGGGTTAACCGCAACTGCAGTGTTTGATACCAATGTCCAAGGTGTTGTCGTCCAAACCAAAAGGCTTGCTTTAAGTTCGGCTAGTTTTCCAGAAGTTGCCGGGAAGCGGACAAAAACTGAGGGGTCTTTAATAGTTTCATAACCTTGGGCTAACTCATGATCTGATAGTCCAGTTCCACATCTTGGGCAGTATGGCGCAACGCGATGATCTTGAACCAATAACCCTTTGTTCCATATTTGTTGAAGCGACCACCAAACACTCTCAATATATTCTGGCGACATAGTCCAATAGGCTTCATCGAAATCAACCCAAAAGCCCATCCGTTTTGTCATGTCCGTAAACTCATCAACATGTCGCTGCACTGACTCTTTGCATTTTTCGTTGAAGGCTGCAACACCAAATTTCTCAATATCGGCTTTACCTGTGAAGCCCAACTCTTTTTCAACTGCAATCTCAACTGGCAAACCATGGCAATCCCAACCAGCTTTTCGAATTACTTGCTTGCCTTTCATTGTTTGAAAGCGGGGAAACAAATCCTTAAAAACTCGAGCTTCAATATGGTGTGTACCTGGCTTGCCATTTGCAGTTGGCGGGCCCTCATAAAAACTCCAACGAGCTGCACCATTTCTATTTTCAACTGATTTTTCAAAAACCTGATTTTGGGTCCAAAAATCTAGAATTCCCATTTCCATTGCAGGCAGATCGATTTGCGCAGGCAAGCTATTAATCTTGCGCTTCTTATTCATATCCACCCCGCATTCTAACGCGGGAACAATCCAATTCTTCCTCTCATTTTTCCCCACGGGGGTGGCGGTTGGTAATTAGTTGGGCCAAGCCATAACCTTTCCCCCTTCAGGGGGTAATGTGGCTATCAAGAAGTTATTTAAGAAATCATCAAAGAAAAGTTCAAAACCAGCAGCAAAAAAGCCTGCCAAAAAAGTGGCAAAAAAGGCAGTGGCTAAGAAGCCTGCACCTAAAAAAGCTGCGAAAAAGATTGCCAAACGCTCACCAAATATTGTTAAGCCATCATTAGCTAAGAAACCTAACTTTAAAAAAGCGCCTGGAAAACCCTTTCCAGCAAAATTACAAACTTCAACATCCGGTTCTTCAACCACCATTTCAGTTACTTCAACAATGCCAAATGCCAATGCCCAACCAGTTGTGGAAGAGCGTCGATTGGTAATGTTGCCACCGCCTAAGCCAGTTCTTAAATCAAAGAAAGCTGCAGCGCTTAAACCTATTAAAAGTGCACCGGCGCCATTGGTTGTTAATTCAAGTGAAAATGCTTGGAATGCCGCAGAATTAAAGAGCATTAAAGGCGAACTATCCAAAGATCTGATTCGCTTAAAGAAAGAATTAGAAATCGCAGAGGCTGAGATGGAAGATTTAGTTGAAGCAGCAGGTGTTGGAGCGGGCGATGATCAAGCAGATGCCGGCGCGAAAACCTTTGAACGCGAACACGAGATGTCTTTGGTTTATAACGCTAGAGATATGGTGCAGCAAACCGAGCGGGCTTTAGAGAGAATTGAAAGTAAAACCTACGGAAAGTGTGAAGAATGCGGGAACTTTGTTGGTAAAGCTAGATTGCAGGTTTTCCCACGAGCAACTCTTTGTATGGTTTGTAAGCAAAAGGAGGAACGACGCTGAACTTAATTCAGCGAAAGTGGTTAGCGGTAACCGCTCTAATAGTTTTTACCTTAGATTATGCAACTAAAACTTTAGCTCTAAATAACCTATCAGCGCAGCCAAAACAAATCCTCGGAACCTTCCTACAGCTTCGGTTAACTTTTAATTCAGGTGCAGCTTTTAGCCTTGCCTCTAGTGGCACAATATTTTTATCCTCTTTTGCGATTATCGTATCGGCGGCGATTTTCTACTATGGCAGAAAAGTTAACTCCAAACGATGGGCCTTCGCACTTGGTCTTGCCCTCGGAGGAATATTTGGGAATTTATCAGATCGAATATTTAGACCACCTGGTGGATTACAGGGTGAAGTAGTTGACTGGATTCAACTTCCGAACTGGCCAGTTTTTAACGTTGCAGATATGGCAGTAGTTAGCGCAGCCTTTGTCGTTTCATATTTGAGTTGGAAGAATGTACCGTTCAGCAAAAATCGAGATAACTCATGAGTGAGCGTGAGATTAGAAATCTTTCAATTCCAGAAGGCTTAAATCAAGAGCGAGTGGATGCGGCCTTATCTAGATTATTAGGACTTTCCCGAAATGTAATTGTTGGATTAATTGAGCATGGTGAGATTTCTAAAGATGGAAAAGCAGTTGGTAAATCAGATCGGGTAGCAACTGGCGATCAACTCGAGATTTTACTGCCGGCCGCAAAGGGTGAAGCGAAATTAGTTGCCACACCAATTGATGGTTTAAAAGTTGTTTATGATGATGAGTATTTAATAGTAATTGACAAACCAGTTGGAATCGCCGCCCACCCAAGTCCTGGCTGGCAAGGAGCAACCGTAGTTGGTGCCATATTTGCAGCAGGTTACCAATTGGCAACCTCAGGGGCTGCAGAGCGACAAGGTGTTGTTCATAGATTAGATGTGGGAACTTCAGGATTAATGGTGGTTGCAAAAAATGAAGTTGCTTATTCAAATCTGAAAGATCAGTTTAGAGATCGCACGGTTTCTAAGGTTTATCATGCATTAGCGCAAGGTCACATGGATCCAACAGTTGGAACAATAGATGCTCCTATTGATAGGCATCCAAGAGAAGATTATCGATTTGCTGTTGTGGCAAATGGCAAGCCAAGTATTACTCACTACAAAACTTTAGAAGTTTTTCCAGCCGTAACACTGCTAGAGATTGAACTAGAAACAGGCAGAACGCATCAAATACGAGTTCACTTTTCAGCACTTCACCATCCATTAGTTGGTGACCTAACTTATGGATCAGATCCAGCCCTGGCTACCCGCCTTGGCATCACTAGGCCATGGCTGCACGCAAAGCAGCTCGCTTTTGATCACCCAGCAAGTGGTGAACGCTTATCCTTTAATGCAGAGTACCCAGCGGACCTGACACGCTCATTAGAGGTACTTTCAGATATTTCCCGCTAGAAATATCGCGCAGTAGTAATCTCGCCACCCATGCCAAACTCAGCCGGAATCCCAAAAAACTCGGAGAATTTCGTGCACCTTCATGTGCACACCGAGTACTCAATGCTGGATGGGGCAGCCAAAATATCCGAACTCGTAGCTGAAGTTGCTAATCAAAATATGCCAGCGATTGCAATGACTGACCATGGAAATGTTTTTGGTGCATTTGAATTTCATAAATTAGCAAAGGCTGCTGGTGTTAAACCAATCATTGGCATTGAAGCATATGTTGCACCTGAGTCCAGATTTGATAAGCGCAGAGTTAAGTGGGCAGAAGGTGGCGAAGATGATGTTTCAGGTGGTGGTGCTTACACCCATATGACTTTATTGGCAGAAAATAATCAGGGATTATCAAATCTATTTAAGCTTTCATCCCTTGCTTCCCTAGAAGGTTTTTATTACAAACCAAGAATGGATCAAGAATTACTCTCCAAATACTCAAAAGGAATTATTGCCACCACTGGCTGTCCAGGTGGGGAGATTCAAACAAGGTTGCGCATGGGCGGCTACAAGGAAGCTGTCGCAGCCGCATCACGTATGCGAGATATTTTTGGAGCGGAGAACTACTTCCTAGAGGTTATGGATCACTCAATAGATATTGAAAAAAGAGTTCTCTCTGATCTATTGAAGCTGGGCAAGGAATTAAATCTGCCATTACTTGCTACTAATGATTTGCACTATACCCACCATAAAGATGCAGCAGCTCATGAAGTAATGCTTTGTATTCAATCAGGGTCTACTTTGGCAGATCCAAAGCGGTTTAAGTTTGATAACAGTGAGTTTTATCTAAAGAGTGCGCAACAAATGCGCCAATTATTCAAAGATTTGCCAGGAGCTTGTGATAACACTTTATTGATTGCTGAACGATGTGAAACAACTATGCGCGAAGGTGAAAATCTCCTGCCACGTTTTCCAGTTCCAGCAGGTGAAAGTGAAGATAGTTGGTTGATTAAACAATCTAATCAAGGTTTAGCTGCCAAAATGAATGGTCAGATTCCACCTGAATATCAGGAAAGACTTAACTTCGAATTAGATGTAATGATAAAAATGGGTTTTCCTGGCTACTTCTTGGTGGTGGCAGATCTTTGCAATCATGCGCGCCAAGTTGGGATTCGTGTTGGTCCTGGTCGAGGTTCGGCAGCAGGCTCACTTGTTTCATACTCGTTAGGCATAACCGGTCTTGATCCAATTAAGTTTGGTTTACTCTTTGAGCGATTCTTAAATCCTGAGCGAATCTCAATGCCAGATATTGATTTAGATTTTGATGAAAGAAGGCGATCAGAGATGATCGCTTACGCTACAACTAAATATGGTGATGATCGAGTTGCGCAAATCATTACCTATGGAACTATTAAATCTAAACAGGCAATCAAGGACTCAACTCGAGTTTTAGGTTATCCATACGCACTCGGTGAGCGATTAACTAAATCACTTCCGCCATCGGTGATGGGTAAAGATATTTCACTTTCTGGAATTTTTAATATGGATGATGATCGCTATGGCGAGGCTAGTGAGTTTAGAAATCTCTATGAAGCAGATCCTGACTCAAAAAGAATTGTTGATACCGCTCTTGGCATCGAAGGGTTAAAGCGCCAGTGGGGCGTACACGCAGCTGGAGTTATCTTAAGTAAGGAACCGTTGCTTGATGTGATTCCAATTCACCGACGTGAAGCAGACGGGGCAATTATTACCCAATTTGATATGGGTGCTTGTGAAGCGACTGGCTTGTTGAAAATGGATTTTTTAGGTTTGCGAAACCTGTCAGTTTTGGATGATTGTTTAATTAATATTGAAAAGAATTTGGGCAAGACCATTGTTTTAGAAACCTTGCCATTAAAAGATCAAAAAACTTTTGAATTACTCTCACGAGGTGACACCCTTGGAGTATTTCAGCTAGATAGCGCACCGATTCGATCCCTCCTTAGATCGATGGCTCCAGATAGCTTTGAAGATATTGCAGCGGTGATTGCACTTTATCGACCTGGTCCGATGGGCGAGGATTCACATAATAAATATGCAGATTACAAGAATGGCCGAAAGGTGCCGGTAGCTATCCACCCTGAATTAGATAAGCCATTAAATGAGATTCTTAAAGATACTTATGGCTTAATTGTTTACCAGGAGCAGGTGTTAGCGATTGCACGAAAAGTTGCCGGTTTCACACTTGGCCGCGCAGATTTGTTAAGAAAAGCGATGGGTAAGAAAGATAAAAAGATCTTGGATAAGGAAAGAGTTCATTTTGAAGAAGGCATGAAATCAAATGGCTTCTCCGAGGACGCTACTGAGAAATTATGGCAAACACTGATTCCATTCTCTGATTATGCATTTAATAGAGCTCATAGCGCAGGTTATGGATTGCTCTCCTTTTGGACAGCCTACTTAAAGGCAAATTATCCAGCTGAATATATGGCAGCACTTCTAACGAGTGTTCGGGATGATAAAGATAAGAGTGCTTTGTATTTAAATGAATGTCGCCGCATGGGGATTAAGGTATTGCCGCCAGATGTTAATGAGTCTGATTCGGGATACACACCTATTGGGAAAGATGTCCGATTCGGCCTAACCGCAATTCGAAATGTTGGAGAGAATGTTGTGGCTTCAATTATTGAAAATCGAAAGATTAAAGGCAAGTATCTAAGTTTCGGTGAGTTTCTAGCCAAAGTTGATGCCCATGTATGTAATAAAAAAACTATCGAATCTTTAATAAAAGCTGGAGCCTTTGATTCTCTTGGCCATACTCGTCGCGGATTGATGATGGTTTATTTAGAAGCTCTAGATGCAGTTGGTGAAGCCAAACGGGCTGAGGCAATTGGGCAATTTGATCTATTTGGTTCTGCAAATACAACTTCCTCAGTAAGTGGAGTTGACTTAGATATTCCAAACAGCGAGTGGGAAAAAATGATGCTGCTTGGTTATGAGCGCGAAATGCTTGGGCTGTATGTCTCGGATCATCCACTCTTAGGTGTTGAGCACATTCTTAAATCGGTAGCGGATTATTCAATAAGCCAACTTTCAGAGGTTACTCATGATCAGATAATAAGTATTGGTGGTTTAATCACACAGATTCAACGAAAGGTTTCAAAGCAAGGTACTCCTTGGGCAATTGTTACAGTTGAAGATTTAGAGGGTGCGGTGGATGTTCTATTTTTCTCAAATGCTTACGCAACTCATGGAGTGAATCTGGTCGAAGATCGAATTGTGGCAATTCGTGGACGGGTAGATAAACGAGAGGAACAACCAAGAATTTCAGCATTAGATTTAACTTTGCCGGATTTAAAACAGGTACCAACGGGTCCACTGATAATTTCTATGGCTGCATCTAGATGCACACCTCCAGTTATTGATCGGATGAGTGAAATATTAAAGTCTCATCCTGGAGCTAGAGAGGTTCACCTAAGGCTGATTGATGGTGAGAAAAAGACAATCCTAAAACTAGATGAGGCTTTAAAGGTTACTTCTTCTCCCGGCTTAAGTGCTGACCTTAAGACTGTACTTGGGCCAGATTGCTTAGTAGTTTAAACAAAAATGAAGCCACTTCAATTATTGCCGGCCATAGATATTCAATCAAGACAGGTTATCCAATCTAAAAATTTAAGCTCTTCAGATATTTCTGGCTCGCCACAGCAAGTTATCGATTACTTTGTTTCAAAGGGAACAAAATGGATTCATCTAGTGGACTTAGATGCAGCTTATTCAACTGGTGAAAATTCTGATTTGATAAATAATCTAATTACAGCCAATAGCGTAGAGATTCAATTATCGGGTGGAATTACCAATCAGGCTGCATTGAGCAAAGCTCTTGAAACTAAAGCAAAATGGATTAATTTATCAACTGGTGCGTTGACTGATTTGGATTGGGTTAACGCAACTCTTGAACTATACCCAGACAGAGTTTGTGTTTCCCTTGATGTAGTTGATGAGAGTTTAATTGCTCGGGGCAGTGGAACAGTTATCGGAGATCTTTGGAAATATCTTGAGAAGTTAAATATATCTGGATGTAAAAGGTTTGTCGTAACTGACAACAAAACAGATGGAAAGATGACTGGCCCAAATTTCAATTTGTTGGCTAAAGTTTTTGATCAAAGCGGAGCCGCAATTGTTGCAAGTGGTGGTGTATCTGATTTATCTGATTTGGCTAAATTGCGTCAGATGGGAATTGAGGGCGTAATAGTTGGAAAAGCGCTCTATGAAGGTGGCTTGAACCTAACAGCTGCATTAGAACTCTGCTACAAATAAGCGGCGCCAGCCGATTGCTTATTACGGCAGAATAGGCAGGTGGAAAAAGCGCTTTTATCAATAGAGAAATTCCGTGAGTATGCCCGCGAATTTAATGTTATTCCAGTGGCGCGAAAAATAGTTGATAAAAATCAAACTCCACTTTCTATTTATAGCAAATTAACAAATCATCGGCCTGGAACATTTCTGCTTGAATCGGCAGAGTCGGGTATTTGGGCTCGCTACTCATTTATTGGTGTAAACAGCCAAGCAACTTTAACTGAAGCAAATGGCGCAGCAATTTGGAGCGGTGTAATGCCAGCTGGTGCACCAACGGGAATAGATCCTTTAGAAGCATTGAGAATTGCTACTAACCATCTTAAATCTCCAAAGATTGATGGTCTACCACCACTAACGGGTGGGTTGGTTGGATATTTAGGATATGAAATCGTTAGGCGGCTTGAGAAGTTAACCAATCAATCTAAGAAAGATATTGATATTCCGGAGATAGCGATGATGCTGACATCAGATCTAGCAGTCTTTGATCATCATGAAGGTGTAATCACCTTAATTGCTAATGCGATTAATTGGGATGGCAGTTCAGAGCGAGTTGATTTAGCCTATGAAACAGCAATCGAGCGTCTAGACAAGATGCAAAAGGATTTATCGGAGGTAGAACCAGCTAAATTAATTGAATTACAAAAACGGGTTAACCCCGTTTATGATCGTAATACATCTGATCAAAGTTATATCGATAAGGTGAAGGTAATCAAAGAGGAGATTAAATCCGGCGAGGCATTCCAGGTAGTACTTTCGCAACGGTTTAATATGCCTGCACTTTCAGAGCCATTTGATTTGTATCGTGTTTTGCGGGAACAAAATCCGAGCCCGTATATGTATCTATTCCGTTTTAATGATGATTTATCAATTGTTGGTTCAAGCCCAGAGGCATTGGTAAAAGTAACCGGTCGTGATGTGGTCATCCATCCAATCGCAGGAACTAGGCCTAGGGGAGGTACGCCGGATGAGGATGAAACAATTGCAAATGAATTACTTAAAGATCCAAAAGAGCGCGCAGAACACTTGATGCTGGTTGATTTAGGCAGAAATGATTTAGGTCGTGTCTGCAAAGCAGGTTCTGTCGAAGTAACGCAGTTCATGCAGATTGAGAAATATTCACATGTTATGCATATTGTCTCAACCGTAAATGGACAGTTAGCGCAATCAATTGCACCAATCGAAGCATTATTTGCTGTATTTCCAGCAGGGACACTATCTGGTGCGCCGAAACCTCGGGCCATGCAAATCATCGAAGAAAATGAACCAACTAGGCGAGGCATCTATGGTGGAACTATTGGCTATCTAGATTTCACTGGAAATATTGACACCTGTATCGCAATTAGAACCGCGGTAATTAAAAATGGCACAGCTTATGTGCAAGCTGGTGCGGGAATAGTCGCTGACTCAGATCCCGAATTAGAAAATCAAGAGTGTATTAATAAAGCAGCCGCTGTACTTGGCGCAGTAGCAACCGCAAATGCAATGGCAGAATCAAAATGAGGGGCTCAATCTTTGGAAGCTTACTGATCATTAGCTTGGCGGTATTTCTAATAATACGGTTAAGCCGGAAAGATGCCACCAAAAAATATGAAATGAAACCCAAAAATAAATGGAATTCCTTATCGGAAGGAATTGACCCAACTAATGAGTGAATCAAATGTATTAAGCCAGATAATTGAAGGTGTTTTGGAGGATGTGGAAAAACGATTTGTTCCAATCAACCAGTTACGAGAGCAGCTAGAGAATGCTCCCAAGTTAAGAGGTGCCTTTAAAGCACTTAATCAAGATGGAATGCGTTTAATTGCTGAAGTAAAAAGATCTTCTCCTAGCAAAGGCAATCTTGCTGAAATCGCTGATCCGAAAGAATTAGCAGGTAAATATCAAGAAGGGGGAGCGGATGTAATTAGTGTTTTAACTGAAGAGCGTCGCTTTAAGGGAAGTATCGCTGATCTACTTTCCGTCCGATCTAGCGTTGATTTACCAGTACTGCGTAAAGATTTCATTGTTACTGAATTTCAGGTTATTGAATCTCGCATACTTGGTGCTGACCTAATTTTGCTTATAGTTGCAGGCCTTTCAAAATCACAGCTGATTGATTTTTACCAACTCTCTACTGAACTTGGGATGGATGTATTAGTCGAAGTACACGACATGGATGAAGCTGAAAAAGCTTTAAATATCGGAGCAAAAATAATTGGCGTCAACTCAAGAAATTTGAAAACTTTAGAGGTAAGTGAAAAAACTTTTGAGAGAATTCTTCCGGCACTGCCATCTCAGATCTTAAAAGTTGCTGAGTCGGGTATTAGCAATCGCCAGCAAGTTGCATTAGTTGAACAATTAGGAGCAAAAGCAGTCTTGATTGGGGAGAGTTTGGTTCGGGCAGGTAATCCAGTTCATACGATAAAAGAACTTCTAAATCGGTAGAGACCCAATAAACTAAGACTATGAGTGCAGACAAAAAAGTGGATGAATTAACCTCTTCCGTACTTGGACATTTTGGACCTTATGGAGGCCGCTTTGTTCCAGAGGCATTAATTGCAGCACTAGATGAATTAGCAGCTGCACATACATCTGCCCTTTCGGATCCTAAATTTCAAAGTGAATTAGCTGAACTTCATAAGACTTATACCGGCCGCCCAAGTATTTTGACTGATGCAAAGAGATTCTCAGAACATGCAGGTGGGGCAAGAATTCTTTTAAAGCGAGAAGATTTAAATCACACTGGCAGTCATAAGATTAATAATGTTCTGGGTCAGGCGTTGCTTACAAAGCGAATGGGTAAAAAAAGAATCATTGCTGAAACTGGGGCAGGTCAGCATGGCGTTGCTTCTGCAACAGCTGCGGCATTGTTTGGCTTGGAGTGTGTGGTTTACATGGGTGAGGCTGACACAAAGCGTCAGGCGTTAAATGTTGCGCGAATGAAATTATTAGGCGCCACCGTAGTACCGGTAACTCAAGGTTCAAAAACTTTAAAGGATGCAATCAATGAAGCAATGCGTGATTGGGTTACAAATGTTTCCACAACCCATTATTTGCTCGGCACTGTAGCCGGACCTCATCCATTCCCAACGATGGTCAGAGATTTTCAAAGAATTATTGGTGTTGAAGCAAGACAACAGGTGCTAGATCTAACGGGGAAATTACCAGATGCAGTATTGGCTTGTGTTGGCGGTGGCTCAAATGCAATTGGAATCTTCCATCCATTTATCCAGGATTCATCTGTCCGATTAATCGGCTTAGAGGCGGGTGGAAAAGGAATAGAAACTGGAATGCACGCCTCAACTATTTCTGGCGGAAAGCCAGGAGTCTTGCATGGAACCCGTTCATATGTTTTACAAGATTCAGATGGTCAAACTGTTGAATCACATTCAATTTCTGCTGGATTGGATTATCCAGGAGTTGGACCAGAACATGCTTATCTAAATGATATTGGTCGCGCTGAATACAGATCTATTACTGATGATCAAGCTATGTATGCATTCTCTTTACTTTGTAAATCAGAGGGAATAATCCCAGCGATTGAAACTGCACATGCTTTGGCTGGAGCCTTAGAGCTTGGAAATGAATTGGGCAAAGATGCAACATTGTTGATTAATCTCTCTGGACGTGGGGATAAAGATGTTCAAACTGCGGCTGAGTATTTTGGATTACCGCTCTGATGAGCACAGCGCTTGAAAAACTCTTTGAAAAAACCAAGCAAGAAAAAAGAGCAGCTTTAATTGGCTATCTACCAGCGGGTTATCCCAATCAGAAGAGTTCAGCCAAAATCATAAAAGCAATGATCGACGGTGGTGTGGATGCAATTGAAATTGGTTTTCCTTATTCAGATCCAGTTATGGATGGCCCAGTTATACAAGCAGCATCAGAGGAGGCCATAAAAAATGGTGCAGGAGTTGATGAAGTTTTTAACTTGCTACAAACAACAGCAGCACTTGGAACTCCATCAGTAATCATGAGTTACTGGAGTCCAATTGAAAAATATGGAGTTGCAAATTTTGCAAAGAAAGTTGCCCAAATGGGTGGCAGTGGCGTAATCACACCTGATTTAACGATTGAAGAATCTCAGGAGTGGCAAAATGAATCCACCAGTAATTCAATAAATCGTATTTATGTAGTTGCGCCCAGCACAACTGATCAACGGTTAGCCAATGTAACAGCCAAATGTTCTGGTTTTATATATGCAGCAAGTCTTATGGGTGTTACTGGAACTAGGGATGCAGTTTCTGGAAATGCACGTTCTTTAGTTGAACGAATTCGTAAGGTGAGCGACACACCAGTTGCAGTTGGACTTGGCGTTTCTACAAAATCTCAGGCCCAAGAAGTGGCTAACTATGCAGATGGCGTCATCGTAGGTTCGGCCTTTATTAAAATTGTGCAAGAACATGGTTCTGGTAGGAGTGGTTTGAAAAAAGTTAAGCAACTAGCAAACTCATTATCTGAAGGGGTTAGAAATGCGAGCTAAGTTTTATATTTATCAACCATGGCTAACACTCGTAGCGCGACTAATTTTAGGTGCAGTGTTACTAGCTGCAGGTGGATTAAAAATCGGGAACCTTCAAAAATCAGCGATGGCAGTTCGCGCTTATGAGATGTTGCCGGTTGGTCTAGCTAATTTTCTTGGATATGCACTACCTTGGATTGAAATTGGAATTGGTTTACTTCTTATATTTGGTGCGGCTGTAGCGATTTGCGGTTTGCTTGGTGCGTTCACAATGTTTGCTTTTATTATCGCAATCGCTCAAGCCTGGGCTCGTGGGCTGAGTATTGACTGTGGATGTTTTGGTGGCGGCGGAACAGTAGATCCAGAAGACACCAAGTATTTGTCTGAGATAATTAGGGATATAGGATTACTGGCATTGGGTATTTACCTTTACTACTTTCCAAAGGGTAAATTTGGATTGGATAAATAGGGAGAAAAAATGGCAACTGCACCTGGTGGAGATAAAGGAACTCGCAATTTAGTGATCGTAATGATCTCATTCATTGTGGTTGTTGGAGTTGTTTTTTCATTAATTAGTAGCCGATCAAATTCAACCGCGGCAATTCCTGCCACAGTCTCAGAGACTGATGGTTATGGAATAGTTCTAAATCCAGAGAGCACTCCAAAAATTGATGTTTATGTTGACTACCAATGCCCAGCTTGCCGAATGTTTGAAATTATTAACGGTGGATATTTAAATGAAGTTATTGCCCAGAAAAAAGCAAAAGTAGTCTTTCACCCAATGACATTCATCGGGCCTGAATCGGTATTAGCCGCGAATTCAGCAGCGTGTGCAGCTGATGAAAACAAGTTCGTGGATATGAATTTAGCACTATTTCAAAATCAATCAGAATCTGAAAATTCTGGAAAATGGTCAAGTGAATATTTAGTTGAACTTGGAAAATCAATTGGTATTAATTCCGGTACCTTTGAAACCTGCGTAAATGATGGTAAATATATTAAGTGGACCAGCAATGTTGCAGCAGCTTCAGCAAAGGCTGATGTGAACGGAACACCTACAATTTTTGTAAATGGCAAGCAGCTAGATAGAAACACTGAGTATGGAGATCAAGCCAAATTCAGAGCTGCACTTGCTGCCGGTGGCGTTAAATAAATTACTTTAACTTTAAATGAAGCAGTTAATTCCTAGCCCATCACTTTCTTCATTTTCGGTAGGGCCACTAACGATTCATTTCTATGCCCTTTGCATAATCACAGGCATCGCAGCTGCAATTTGGATTGGACGTAAGCGGTATGCAAATCTAGGCGGTAACCCAGATGATGTCTCCGAAGTTGCAATTTGGGCTGTGCCATTTGGAATTATTGGTGGTCGTATTTACCATGTAATTACTTCTCCTTCACAATATTTTGGTGCAAATGGAAATCCAATTGATGCACTACGTATTTGGGAGGGCGGATTAGGCATTTGGGGAGCGATCTCACTTGGCGCAGTTGGCGCCTATTTATATTTTAGAACGCACAAAACCTCATTAAATTTTCGCCAACTTCTAGATTCCTTGGCACCCGGCGTGGTCGTGGCGCAAGCAATTGGAAGAATCGGAAATTACTTTAATCAAGAGGTTTTTGGTAGGCCAACAGAATTACCTTGGGGATTAGAGATCGATCCAGTCAATAGGCCAAATGGATTTGAGAGTTATTCCACTTTTCACCCAACGTTTCTATATGAATTGTTATGGTGCTTAGTAGTTGCGGCACTTCTGATTAAATTGCCTGGCGTTCTAAAACAGATTACATCTAAGCAAGGAGATGTTTTCGCCCTCTATATTTTCGGATACACAGCTGGCAGAGTATGGATTGAAACCTTACGCATTGATGAAGCCAACTTAATTCTTGGTTTACGTCTGAATATCTGGGTTAGTTTGATAGTTCTGATCGCCGCATCTGCATACCTGATTGCAAGCAAGCGCCGTGGCAATACCAAGGAAAATCACATACCAAGTTAGTATTTAGCAATGGGCTTAGAAGATGTTCAAATGAGAAATCTTGAGCACCGGGCAAATCGAGCCGGATGGCTACGGGCAGCAGTGCTTGGTTCAAATGATGGACTAGTTTCAACTGCAAGTTTGATGATTGGAATTGCAGCTGCGAATAAAAGTGATTTTTTAATTACGGCTGGTTTGGCTGGAATTGCAGCCGGATCAATGTCCATGGCAGTTGGTGAGTATGTTTCAGTTAAATCCCAAAATGATATTGAAAAATCAGATCGCGACATTGAAATCAAGCAACTAGCAATAGATCCAGAAGGTGAATTTGAAGAGTTAGTAGATATTTATGTTCAAAGAGGATTAACAGAAGAGTTAGCTAAACAGGTAGTTACATCGATGCATAAGAAAGATGCACTTGAAGCACACCTTCGTGATGAGCTAGGACATTTTGATGACACTAGGGCAAGACCAATACAAGCGGGAGTTGCATCAGCGATTGCATTCACTGCTGGGGGATTGGTGCCACTAATCGGAGCATTGATTGCAACTTCTAATCAAGTAAGTGCAATTCTTCTATTTACGGCAATTGGTTTGGTTGCAGCGGGTTATATTTCAGCCAAGATCGCTGCATCCCCACTACTTAAAACAATTACAAGGATTTTTCTTGGCGGCGCCTTAGGCGTTGCAATTACTGCGGGAATAGGTTGGTTGGTAGGTCTTACTGGGGTTTGATAACCCTGATACTATTTATCTTGTAACTTGATTTGAAGTTGGGCCATTGTCGTCCCGACCCTTAGGGGATCGGCCTATTTAAATTGCAATCTAAATTCTCAAGCGTGCCAGAAGCGGTGGGCTTGTATAACCCTGCAAATGAGCATGATGCTTGTGGCGTTGCCATGGTTGCAACTTTAAATAAAACTAAAAACCATGAGATTGTTAGTAAAGCTTTAACCGCTTTAAGAAATTTAGAGCATAGAGGTGCATCTGGTGCTGAACCAGACAGCGGCGATGGCGCTGGAATTTTAATTCAGATTCCAGATGAGTTTTTCAGATCTGTAGTTGATTTCAAATTACCAAAATTAGGTTTTTACGCAACCGGTGTTTTTTTCATCGAAGCAGGAAATACAGATTATCTGGCTCAAATTATCAAGATTGCAAGCGAGGAAGGTTTGCGCATATTAGGTTGGCGAGATCTTCCTATTAATTCAAAATCAATTGGTAAGACAGCTTTGTCGGTAATGCCTTCCTTTAAACAAATATTTGTCGAAGGCCTTAAAGCAGAAAGTGATCTTGTCCTGGAGCGAATGGTTTTCTGTCTGCGCAAACGGGTTGAACACACCATGCCAATTTATGTTGCATCACTTTCTTCAAGAACGATCGTATATAAGGGAATGTTAACCACCGGACAGCTTGAGGAGTTTTTTCCAGATCTTTCTAATCAGCTAGTGGTTTCTGCAATGGCGCTGGTGCATTCAAGATTTTCAACTAACACATTTCCTTCTTGGCCATTGGCTCATCCATATCGATTTATAGCCCATAACGGTGAGATAAACACAGTAAAGGGAAACCGAAATTGGATGCGAGCACGTGAAACTTTATTACAAAGCGATTTAATTCCTGGTGATATAAAAAGGTTATTTCCTATAGTAAATAACTCAGGAAGTGATTCAGCATCCTTTGATGAAGTACTAGAACTTTTGTATTTAGGTGGTCGAAGCTTGCCACACTCAATTTTGATGATGATTCCTGAAGCGTGGGAAAACCATGCAACTATGTCGCAGGACCGAAAAGATTTTTATGCATTCCACTCCGCTCTTATGGAACCTTGGGATGGTCCGGCTTGCGTAACATTTACCGATGGCAATCAAATAGGTGCTGTATTAGATCGCAACGGTTTACGGCCATCAAGATTCTGGGTAACAGATGATGGTTTAGTGGTATTGGCTAGCGAGGTTGGTGTTTTAGATTTCAAGCCGGAATCAATTGTGCGAAAAGGCAGATTGCAACCAGGAAAGATGTTTTTAGTTGATCTGCAAGAGGGTCGAATTATCGAGGATGATGAAATTAAAGATAGTTTGGCAGCAGCCCACCCGTACTCTGACTGGTTGCATGCTGGGTTGGTTAGATTAAGTGATTTACCGTCTCGCGAACATATTGTTTACCCGCACTCTTCAGTTGTGCGCCGTCAACGTGCATTTGGTTACACCGAAGAGGAGTTGCGATTAATTATCACTCCAATGGCTAAGAATGGTGCCGAACCGCTGGGTTCCATGGGAACTGATACACCAATTGCTGCATTATCTGAAAAACCAAGATTGTTATTTGATTACTTTGCTCAGTTATTTGCCCAAGTTACTAACCCACCATTGGATGCAATTAGAGAGGAATTAGTTACCTCACTTGGCGGCTCCATCGGCCCAGAACACAATCTCTTAGATCCAGGACCATCATCATGCCGGCAGATATCGCTGCAATTTCCAGTGATCGATAATGATGAATTAGCAAAAATAATTAACGTAAATGCAGATGGTGACCAACCAGGATTTGCAACTCATGTAGTGCGCGGATTATTTCCGATCGCAGGTGGTGGCAGATCACTTGTTGCCCGGTTAGAGCAAATTAGATCTGAAGTTTCTTCAGCGATTAATGAGGGCGCAAGAATCATCGTTTTATCAGATCGAGATGGCGATGCTGAAAATGCACCAATTCCATCGCTCTTGCTTACCTCTGCGGTGCACCACCATTTAATCCGTGAAAAAACAAGAACTAAGGTGGGTTTAGTTGTCGAAAGCGGTGAAGTTAGAGAGGTTCACCATGTTGCGCTACTGATTGGTTTTGGCGCAGCTGCGGTTAATCCTTACTTAGCAATGGAGAGTGCTGAAGACTTAGTTAGGCAGGGAGTGATTACAGGAATTACTCCAGAGAAAGCAGTTAGGAATTTAATAAAATCTTTAGGTAAAGGTGTATTGAAAGTAATGTCAAAAATGGGAGTATCGACAATTGCTTCCTATACCGGAGCTCAGATTTTTGAAGCAATTGGTTTATCAGCTGAAGTAGTGGATGAATACTTCGTAGGAGCTACCTCACGTTTAGGTGGAGCTGGGATTGAAATAATCGCGCAAGAAACTATAAAGCGCCATCACATTGCGTATCCACCAGGAGGAGAGATTCCTGGAGCTAAGAAATTACAAATTGGTGGTGAGTATCAATGGCGAAGAGAGGGTGAACCACATTTATTTGATCCAGAAACGGTATTTACTCTTCAGCATGCAACTCGCTCAAAACGATTTGATGTTTTTAAGAGGTATACAAACAGAGTTGATGATCAATCCCGTCGATTAATGACCTTGCGGGGATTGTTTAACTTTAAGTCTGACATACGAAAACCTATACCGATTGATGAAGTTGAACCGGCCTCTGAAATTATTAAAAGGTTTGCCACTGGCGCTATGTCCTATGGCTCCATTTCACAGGAAGCGCATGAAACGCTGGCAATTGCCATGAATCGAATTGGTGGAAAATCAAATACTGGCGAAGGTGGTGAAGATCCAGATAGAAATAAAGCAGATAACAATGGAGATCTGCGTCGTTCTGCTATCAAACAGGTTGCCAGTGGCAGATTTGGTGTCACAAGTGAGTATTTAGTTAATGCCGATGATATTCAAATAAAGATGGCACAAGGAGCAAAACCTGGTGAAGGTGGGCAGTTGCCTGGCAACAAGGTCTACCCATGGATTGCAAAGGTTCGCTATTCAACTCCTGGGGTTGGATTAATTTCACCACCACCACATCATGATATTTATTCGATTGAAGATTTAGCTCAGTTAATTCATGATTTAAAAAATGCTAATAACCAGGCAAGAATTCATGTTAAGTTGGTGGCAGAGGTTGGAGTTGGCACAGTTGCAGCTGGAGTGAGTAAAGCTCATGCTGATGTAGTTTTAATATCTGGTCACGATGGTGGAACTGGTGCATCACCATTAACCTCACTAAAACATGCTGGCGCGCCATGGGAATTAGGGTTGGCTGAAACCCAACAAACTTTGTTGCTTAATGGTTTAAGAGATCGAATTGTTGTGCAAGTTGACGGGCAGATGAAAACTGGTAGAGATGTTTTAATCGCAGCTTTACTAGGAGCTGAAGAGTTTGGTTTTGCCACCGCACCTCTGGTTGTTTCTGGTTGCGTAATGATGCGAGTTTGTCATTTAGATACCTGTCCTGTTGGGGTAGCAACACAAAATCCAGAACTAAGAAAGAAATTCACTGGAAAACCTGAATTTGTGGAAACCTTCTTTGAATACATAGCTGAAGAGGTTAGGCAGCTACTTGCCCAACTAGGCTTTAGAAAATTAGAGGATGCAATTGGCCAAGTTGAAATGCTCGATACGAAGGCTGCAACAGATCACTGGAAGGCAAGCGGATTAGATCTTTCACCAATTTTGCAAGCACCGATAGGAAACGGTGATCGTAAAAATACAACAGTTCAAGATCATGGTTTATCTGCAGCATTGGATAATGAATTAATTAAGTTATCCAAGGAAGCTTTAGAAAATGGTAAAAGTGTGCGTTTAGATATGCCGGTCAGAAATGTTAATCGCACAGTTGGCACCATGCTGGGCAGTGAGGTAACAAGAAAGTTTGGTGGTGCAGGCCTACCAGCAAATACGATTGATATAACTTTTCATGGTTCGGCTGGTCAATCATTTGGTGCTTTTATTCCATCTGGCCTGACATTAAGACTTTATGGCGATAGTAATGATTATGTGGCAAAAGGATTATCTGGCGGGCGAGTGATAATACGACCTGATGAAAAAGCCAGCTTCAAATCAAATCAAAATGTAATTGCAGGAAATGTAATTGGTTACGGAGCCACCTCCGGAGAGATCATGATCTCAGGAGTGGTAGGAGAAAGATTTTGTGTACGAAATTCTGGTGCGCATGCAATCGTGGAAGGTGTGGGCGACCATGGCTGTGAGTACATGACTGGTGGTTCGGTAATTGTGCTCGGATCTACTGGGCGTAATTTTGCAGCCGGTATGTCAGGTGGGATGGCCTTTGTATTAGATTTACAACCATCGCTTGTAAACACTGAGATGGTTGATTTACTTTCACTTCCTGCAAATAAAGAAGATTTTGTAAGGGGCAGTATTTCTAACTTCTTTGTGGAAACTGGATCACAGATAGCTAAAGATCTGTTGGCTGATTGGGAAAAGAGTAAGAGTCGAATTACTTTGATTATGCCTAGAGATTATGCAAGAGTTTTGGAAGTTATGGCTAAAGCACAACGCGAAGGCTTGCCGGTAGATAACGCGGTTATGGCGGAGATAAATGGCTGATCCAAAAGGTTTTATTAATACACCACGTGAGTTGCCAAAACGTAGACCTGTGGATGTTCGTATAAAAGACTGGAAAGAGGTTTACCAGGAGCAAGAGTTTTCGCATCTGCAAAAACAAGCTGGTAGATGTATGGACTGCGGCATACCGTTTTGCCATCAAGGTTGCCCACTAGGTAATTTGATTCCAGAATGGAATGATCTGATTTGGCGTGGAGAAAAACCAGAGGCGATTGATCGCCTGCACGCAACAAATAATTTCCCAGAATTTACTGGGCGGCTATGCCCAGCACCATGTGAGACTGCGTGTGTTGTGGCTATCAATGCCGAAGCTGTGACCATTAAACAAGTAGAGCTCAGAACTATTGAAGAGGCATTTCTTGAAAAAAGAATTGTTCCTCTAATTCCAGATCGTTTGTCAGGAAAAACTGTGGCGATAATTGGTTCAGGGCCTGCCGGATTAGCCGCTGCACAACAACTAACTCGAGCTGGACATACCGTGGTGGTTTATGAACGAGCTGAAAAAATTGGCGGCCTATTACGTTATGGAATTCCAGAATTTAAGATGGAAAAATCAATTGTTGATCGAAGGCTGTATCAAATGGAGCAAGAGGGGACAAGATTTAGAACCGGTGTAAATGTTGGTAAGGATTTAACTGGATCAGCACTTAGAAGTAAATATGATGCGGTAGTACTTGCAGTTGGTGCTACAAATTGGCGTGATCTAGATATTCCAGGTCGTGATGCAAAAGGTGTTTATCAAGCTATGGAGTACTTGCCTTGGGGAAACAAACAAGCACTTGGTGAGTTGACCGCTCCAGCAGAGATAAATGCAGAGGGAAAGCATGTTGTGATTTTAGGCGGCGGTGATACCGGAGCAGACTGTTTAGGAACAGCTATCAGACAAGGGGCTGCATCAGTCACTCAGTTAGAGATTATGCCAAGACCATCTGAAGAAAGAGTTGATACGCAACCTTGGCCGACATATCCAATGGTGTATCGAGTAAGTAGTGCTCATGAAGAGGCTGGGGAGCGAATTTACTCTGTGTCTACTCAAGAATTTCTGAAAGATCCTTCTGGAAACTTAAGAGCAATAAAGATAGTTGAAACTGAATTAATTAATGGAAAATTTCAACCTGTTCAAGGAAGTGAAAAAGAGATTCCAGCAGATTTGGTATTTCTTGCACTTGGTTTCACTGGGCCAGAAAAAAACGTATTACTTGATCAGCTTGAGGTGAAATTAGATGAAAAAGGAAACATTATTCGAGATCATGAGTACTCAACTGATAGTGATGGTGTTTTTGTGTGCGGGGATGCCGGTCGTGGTCAATCTTTGATCGTTTGGGCAATTGCTGAGGGGCGCAGCGCCGCAGCAGCGATTGATAAGTACTTAACAGGGAACACGCAGTTGCCTTATCCGATTGAACCAACTGCACGCCCGTTGATGGTTTAAGGTTTTTCATATGCGCCGCGCGAAAATTGTCTGCACAATCGGACCAGCTGTTGAATCGGTAGAGAAAATTACCGAGCTAGTTGATGCTGGCATGAATATGGCTAGATTAAACCTTTCACATGGCGGGCACGAAGAACATCAAAAGAGATTAGATAACGTTCGAGAAGTTGCTAAGAAAGCCAATAAAGCGGTTGCTATCTTAGTTGATTTACAGGGACCAAAAATAAGGCTGGGAAGATTTAAAAATGGTCCACATGATTTATCTCGGGGCGACAAATTTACTATCACCACAGAAGATATTGAGGGCACAAAAGATCGAGTGAGTACAACCTATAAAGGTTTACCTGGTGATTGCAAAATTGGTGACAAAATAATGATTGATGATGGCAAAGTAACCGTGGAAGTTTCGGAAGTTAATGGAAATGATGTTGTAACAAAGGTTATTCAACCAGGAGCCGTTAGTAACAATAAGGGATTGAATTTACCTGGCGTTGCTGTATCTGTGCCTGCCATGTCTGAGAAAGATGTTGCAGATTTAAGATGGGGTTTAAAAGCAGGGGCTGACTTTATTGCACTTTCCTTTGTAAGAAATGCTAGTGATGTAAAAGATGTTCATAAGATTATGGATGAAGTTGGAATTCGGATTCCAGTAATTGCAAAGATTGAAAAACCACAAGCAGTGGCAAATCTGCAGGAGATTGTTGATGCATTTGATGGAATCATGGTTGCTCGTGGTGATCTAGGTGTGGAGTTGCCAATTGAAGATGTGCCGATGGTCCAAAAACGTTGCATAACTATGGCTCGCGAGTCCGCCAAACCGGTAATTGTGGCGACTCAAATGCTTGATTCAATGATCAGTAATTCACAACCCACCCGCGCTGAAGCAACAGATTGTGCAAATGCAGTTTTGGATGGTGCGGATGCATTAATGCTCTCAGGTGAAACTAGCGTTGGTGAATTTCCAATTGAATCTGTAAAAATAATGGCCCGCATTATTGAACGAACTGAAGAGATTGCTCTAGATCAAATCCCACCTTTAAAGCACTCACCTGCAACAAAGGGCGGAGCAATTACTAAAGCTGCAACTGAGGTTGGCCTAACTGTTGGTGCAAAATATTTAGTTGCTTTCACCCAAAGTGGCGATTCAGCAAGACGTATGTCCAGGTTGCGTTCGCCTATCCCAATGTTGGCCTTAACGCCTGATACTGGAACATATAATCGTCTGGCTCTTTCCTGGGGTGTTGAATCTTTGTTAACACCAGTTGTTAACCACACCGATGAAATGGTTATGCAGGTTGATACTATTTTGATTAATGCCAAACGAGTAAATCTTGGCGATCTGGTTTTGATTGTTGCTGGTTCCCCTCCGGGCATCCCTGGTTCAATAAATGCTATGAGAGTTCATAAAATTGGCGATGCAGTTGGTGGCGTCGCGCCTGCTTATCGCAAGTAATTTAGTATTAAAAGATATCCACTATAAACTAATACGGTAATTCGCCTCGGTACTCCAACGGTAGAGAGGACGGTCTCAAAAACCGTATAGTGTCGGTTCGAATCCGACTCGAGGCACATGAACACAGAAAATAAAAAAATAAGAATTCTAGTTGCTGAAGATGAAACTATCATCCGCCTAGATCTTGTTGAGATGCTTACTGAATCTGGTTATGAAGTTGTCGCGCAGGCTGAAAATGGTGCGGTGGCGATTGAGTTAGCCAAGAAATTTAAACCCGATTTAGCAATTTTAGATGTAAAAATGCCGGAGATGGATGGCATCACTGCTGCCGAGCAGATTATTAGTTTGGCGCCAGTGCTTATGTTGACCGCTTTTAGTCAGCGAGAACTAGTTGAACGCGCACGAGATGCGGGCGTTATGGCCTATGTAGTTAAACCATTTTCAATCTCTGACTTAGTTCCAGCAATCGAAATTGCAATCAGTAGGCATCGTCAAATGAAAAGTTTGGAGGATGAGGTTGCTGATTTGTATGAGAGATTGGAAACTCGCAAGATTATTGATAGAGCTAAAGGGATATTGATGAAAGCCATGGGTTTAACTGAGCCTGAAAGTTTTAGCTGGATCCAGAAAACTGCTATGGACCGTCGAATTTCAATGAAGCAAGTTGCTCAAGCTGTTATCTCGCCTGAGTCAGCCCCAGATAGATAGTTACCGTTCGGCCAGTATCAAGCAAGTAATTCGCGCGCTACAAGTGCGCTCACCCTTGTCATTTGTAATCTCTACTTCGTAACAACACAGAGTTTTTCCGAGAGTAACGGCGGTTGCAACCGCTGTGACAATTCCTGAAGTTGCAGATTTATGGTGTGTGGCATTTATATCAACCCCAACAATTCTGCGATTGGGACCAGCATGAAGTTGCGTTCCAATGGAACCTAAACTTTCTGCAAGAACTACATTTGCGCCGCCATGCAGTAATCCAATTGGTTGCGTGTTTCCTTCAACAGGCATAGTTCCAACTAGTCGGCTTGGTGAGGCCTCGATTATTTCAATACCCATTTTCATGTCGAGGGCGCCAGATCCTCGCTCGCGAATCAATTCCAAATAGTCGGTCATATGCTCAAGTTTAACCTGAGATGGCAATTAGAATCCCAATATGAGTACCGATCAGAAGCGTTTATTGCTAATTGACGGCCATTCGATGGCTTATCGAGCCTTTTACGCTTTACCGGCAGAAAACTTTAAAACCTCAAGTGGTCAACCAACTAATGCAATTTATGGTTTTGCGTCAATGTTGATAAATTTAATTAAAGAAGAAAAACCTTCACATATTGCAGTTGCATTTGATGTTTCAAGGAAAACATTTAGAACGCAGTTATTTCCTGAGTACAAAGCCAATCGCGCCTCTACGCCTGATGAATTTCGATCCCAAATGTCATTTGTAAATGAAATGATTGATTGTTTTGGTATAAAACATTTTGAACTGGAAGGTTATGAAGCTGATGACATTATCGCTACCTTCGCAAAATCAGCTGAAAAAAATGGTTATGAGGTTCTGATTTGTACTGGTGACAGAGATTCCTTTCAGCTTGTAAATCCAAATACAACTGTTCTTTACCCCAAAAAAGGGGTGACTGAGATGTCAAGAATGACGCCTGATGCAGTATTAGAAAAATACGGATTAACACCTGCGCAGTATCCAGATTTCGCTGCTCTGCGCGGAGACCCAAGTGATAATTTGCCATCAGTGCCGGGTGTTGGTGAAAAGACTGCAACAAAATGGATTTCTGATTATGGAAATTTAGATAAATTACTTGCTAATGCCAAAGAGATAACGGGCAAAGTAGGGGATTCACTAAGAGCTAATGTCGATGTAATTAAATTAAATCGAGAACTTACACAGTTGCTGGATGATCTAGATTTGAAAGTTCAAATTGAAGATCTTAGTTGGTTGGGATTTGATTCTAATTTGATGAGTAACTTCTTTGAAAAAATGGAGATTCGCGCCCTGAAGGAAAGACTTAAATCTCTTCCACAGGCTGGTGGTGCTGCGGCGAAAGAAGTGTCAATAAAAGTTTCAGAGATTAGTGCTGAGGAATTAAGTAAATTACTAGACAAATACACCAAACCGATTGCAATCGCTTTTGATTACGAAGAAGAAGCACTACTTGGTTACTCGGTAGCAACAAGTGATACTGAAGTTTATTATGTGCAAGGCAAAAAAATCGGCGATTGGATTTCTAAACCACAAATAGCAAAATATGTACATTCAGCTAAAGTGGCTTTGAAAAACTTAGGGCTATCTGGGGTTGAATCAGATATCGAATTATTGGCTTACTTGTGTAATCCTGGAAGCAGAAATTTAAGTTTAAGTGATCTTGCTGAAAGGATTTTAGGTGAAGTGGCCAATTCTGAGGATCTCTTCTCACAATTTGACCCTAAGCAGGCAGCTTGGATATTTACCTTACAAAAAGAGCTAAGTAGCGAAGTTAAATCAAAAGGAATGATCAGTTTGTATGAGGATTTAGAGCAACCTACCTTGCTTTTATTGTCGCAAATTGAAGAGTTAGGTATAGCGGTCGATCAAACAAAATTGAATCAATTATCAGTACATTTCACAAAAATTGTAGCCGATGAAACATCGATGGCGTATAAAGAAGCAGGACATGAATTCAATGTGAGCTCTCCGAAGCAGCTTCAGGTTGTTTTATTTGATGAGTTAAAACTACCCAAAACTAAGAAAATTAAAACCGGTTTCACAACTGATGCTGAAAGTTTGGAGTGGCTTGCAGGTAAAACTAAGCACCCATTACTTAAGCATTTGTTAAGAATTCGTGAGACTAGCAAATTAATGACCACTATAGATGGCCTAATAAGTGCCGTAGAAACTGATGGCAGGATTCATACAAATTTTCAACAAACAGTGGCAGCAACCGGAAGATTGTCATCTACAGACCCAAATTTGCAGAATATTCCGATTCGAACCGAGGAGGGGCGAAAAATCAGGGATTGTTTTGTCGCACAAACGCCCTACTTAGATTTATTGACTGCAGATTACAGTCAAATCGAAATGCGAATAATGGCGCATTTATCTGATGATAAAGGTTTAATTGCAGCCTTTGAATCTGGTGAGGACTTGCACTCGACGGTGGCATCTCAAGTTTTCAATGTTGAAAAGAATGAAGTTGATGCCGAAATGAGAAGAACAATTAAAGCTATGTCGTACGGTCTAGCTTATGGATTGTCTTCATTCGGACTTGCTCAGCAGTTAGATATTGATCCTGCATCAGCAAGTGAGTTAATGGGCAAGTACTTTGAAAGATTTGGCGGAATAAGGGATTACCTAAAGACAGTGGTAGAGCAGGCGCGTGAACTGGGCTATACCCAAACGATTTTAGGCAGAAGAAGATACCTGCCAGATCTAAATCACGAAAATAGACAGCGCAGGGAAATAGCAGAACGCGCAGCACTAAATGCACCAATCCAAGGTTCAGCTGCAGACATTATAAAGATTGCAATGTTAAAAGTTGACTCTAAAATCAAATCAGAAAATCTCAAATCTCGGTTGTTGCTTCAAGTCCACGATGAGTTAATTTTAGAAGTTTCACCAGGCGAGCACGAAATACTCTCCAAAATTGTTAAAGAGCAAATGTCTAACGCTTATGAACTTAATGTCCCACTTGATGTCAATATTGGAGTTGGGAAAAGCTGGGATTTAGCAGCACATTAATTTTATTTATTTGTATCTAAGTTCGCCTCTAATGCTTCAGTGTCCTCTTCTTCTGTTGGAATACGGTCAGCAGCTTTTAGTAAACCGGCTCCACCACGCATAATTAAGTATCCAATTCCTACACAAATGGTTGTTAACGCTAAGCAATATCTAGGCGAGTAGTGCTCGGAGATAAATCCTCCAAGTGCTGCGCCCAATGAAGCAAATGTTCCTTCTACTGTCCACAACCAACCTAAAGCAGCCACCGCAGTTCCCTTTGGTCTAACAGCCTCACTTATTTCTAAGTAAAAAACTTGTAAACCGCCCGACATTAAACTCATAGTTGCGGTCACGATCATCATTGACCAATCTGGATAAGTAAAGGCCAGGGGCAGTGAGAAAATAAACCAAAAAAGATAGATCCGCTTGAATGCTGCAAAAGATGAAGTCTTTTTCGAGACCATACCTGCAACAAGTCCGCCAATAACATTTCCTGCTGCCATAATTGCAAATAGAATTCCAGTTCGGTGTGGAATATTCTCCAAAGTAGTAAACGCAGGTACGGCAATATCAAAAGCGCCCCAACCTAGACCGATAAACACGCCTTCTAGCATTAGTAATTGCATGGCTGGTGTTCGCCAGACCGCAAGATCTTTAGAAGTTTTCTTTTCAGGTGCCCATCGTTTTAATTGTGGTGAAAGTGAAAGAGCAGCTCCGCCTATAAAAATAAGAGCAGAGCAAATTTGCAACGATAACTCTGGAGAGTAATTCAGTGCAACAGTTGTTGCAGCTAATGGACCAAAGACGCCAACTGAGTTCATAACTGCAGTATCTATTGCGTAGGCAGTTCTGATTTGATCCTTAGGAACTGTTACTTTCCATAGTGGACGAATAGATAAATTAATTGGGGGAGCAGAGAAACCCAAAACTCCGGCGAACACGACTAATTGAGTACTTGAATTGCCGGTTGAAAACAAAAGGATTAAAACTGCATAGCTCGGCGCGAAAACTCTTAACGGAATTTTCATTCCAAATTTATCTATCAATGTGCCTCTAAGGCCTGCCGTTGTTGCTCCGGTTATGCCATTAACACCGGTTGCAAGTCCGGCAATAGCGATCGATCCAGTGGTTTGTTGGACTTTGAAAAAAATACTCAACGAGATCATTCCATAGGCCATTCGAGCCGGAAAAGAACTAATTAGCAGATATTGGCCAGATTTATTACTCAAAACCTTGGAATATCTACTCATTGACTCATTCTAGTCATCGCCAGTTTGACCCTACTGTCTATTCGAAAGTAACCTTGCCCGTCCCTGTCCCTACTAGTTGATTTACCCCCGGAGTACACCTATCTAATGACCCCCTCTCAAATTGCAGTAAACGATATTGGATCTGCCGAAGATTTTTTAGCCGCCATTGAAGGCACAATTAAGAATTTTAACGACGGAGACTTAGTCTCTGGAATTGTTGTTCAAATCGATCGCGAAGAAGTTTTATTAGATATTGGTTACAAAACTGAAGGTGTTATTCCATCTCGTGAGTTATCAATTCGACATGATGTCGATCCAAGTGAGTTAGTTAAAGTCGGCGACCGTGTTGAGGCGCTAGTTCTTCAAAAGGAAGATAAAGAAGGACGTTTAATACTTTCTAAGAAACGTGCGCAGTATGAGCAGGCATGGGGAGATGTTGAAGGAAAGAAAGAACGCGATGAAGTTGTAACTGGAACAGTAATTGAAGTAGTTAAGGGCGGACTAATAGTTGATATTGGACTCCGTGGATTCTTGCCAGCATCGTTGGTTGAAATGCGAAGAGTTCGCGATTTAACCCCTTACATCGGACAACAGGTTGAATGTCGAATTATTGAGCTAGATAAGAATCGTAACAATGTGGTGCTATCTCGTAGAGCCTTCCTTGAGCAATCTCAATCTGCTTCACGAACAACTTTCTTAAACCAACTTCAAAAAGGTCAGGTTCGATCTGGAGTTATCTCTTCAATCGTTAACTTTGGTGCATTTGTTGATCTTGGTGGCGTTGATGGCTTAGTTCACGTTTCAGAGCTTTCTTGGAAACACATTGATCATCCATCTGAGGTAGTAGAAGTTGGCGATGAAGTTACAGTTGAAGTACTAGAGGTTGATTTTGAAAGAGAGAGGGTTTCGCTATCTCTTAAGGCAACTCAAGAAGATCCATGGCAAGCATTTGCTCGTACTCACACAATCAATCAAGTTGTGCCAGGTGAGGTAACCAAGCTAGTTCCATTCGGTGCTTTCATTAAAGTTTTTGAAGGCATTGAAGGTTTGGTACATATCTCTGAATTAGCAGAGCGTCATGTTGAAATTCCAGAGCAGGTAGTTCAAGTTGGAGATAAGTTATTTGTTAAAATAATTGATATTGATCTTGAGCGTCGTCGCATTTCACTTTCATTAAAGCAAGCGAATGAAGGACAAGAAGTTGAGGTTGAAGCATTCGACCCAACTCAATATGGAATGCCAGCTCGTTATGACGCAGAGGGCAAGTTCATTTATCCAGAAGGTTTTGATCCTGAAACTCAAGAATGGAAACCAGGATATGAAAGTCAGCGCGAAGAGTGGGAACGTCAATATGCCGAAGCCCAATCTCGCTTTATGGCTCACAAGAAGCAAAAGGCAGAGGCAAAAGCAGCTGATGCTGCCGCTCCTGCTGCCGAGTAACCGATTATTAATTATGGCCTCAGGAAACTGGGGCCATTTTTTTATTGTGTAGGGTTTAACTCATGTTAGTCGTGGCGTTAACCGGGGGAATCGGTTCTGGAAAATCTACTGTTGGCCAAATATTTGAAGATTTAGGAGCCATAGTTACCGACTCTGATCAACTTGCCAGAGAGGTTGTAGAGCGTGGAACAACTGGATTTGATCAAATCATTGCAGCATTTGGTGATGAGGTATTAAAAAATGGCGATTTGAATAGAGCGGCTTTGGCAGAGTTAGTTTTCAAAGATCCAGCTAAACGTGAGAGGTTAGAGCTAATAACTCATCCGTTGATCAGAAAAGCATTCGCAAAGATTGTTGAATCAGCCAAAGGTGATTCGATTGTCATTAATCAGATTCCGTTATTAGTTGAATCAAAGCATGATTATAGATTTGATCATGTAATTACAGTGTCCGCCGCTGAAGAGGTGAGAATTGAAAGATTGTTAAAACGGGGCATGAACCTGACTCAAATAAAGCAGCGACTGCAAGCCCAATCTAATGATGTTCAGCGGGAAGAAATTGCGGACTCGATTATAAGAAACGAAGGTAGTCAGGCCGGATTATTGTCTGAAGTAGAGAAAGTTTGGGAGCTTCTTCAACTTAAAAATAAGAATAAATCATGAGGCCAATTTCTGATTTAACTCGTCGAGTCGAGCCTTTTCAGGTTATTAGTGATTATGTACCCGCTGGAGATCAACCTGCCGCGATTGCAGAATTAGTTGCTCGGTTGGCCAAGAAAGAACAAGACATAGTTTTGCTTGGAGCAACGGGAACAGGAAAATCAGCAACTACAGCTTGGATGATCGAACAAGTCCAGCGACCAACTTTAGTTATTGCTCCAAATAAAACTTTAGCAGCACAGTTAGCCAATGAATTTAAGGAGCTGCTACCAAATAATGCGGTTGAATATTTTGTTTCATACTATGACTACTACCAGCCAGAGGCATATGTTCCGCAAACTGACACATTTATCGAGAAAGACTCATCGGTTAATGATGAGGTTGAACGTTTAAGACACTCTGCGACTAATTCCTTACTTACTAGGCGAGATGTGATCGTGGTGGCCACGGTTTCTTGTATCTATGGTTTGGGAACACCTCAAGAATACATAGACCGTATGGTGAAATTGAAAATTGGTGATTCTATTGATCGAAATACCTTGTTACGTAAATTTGTTGATATTCAATACAAGCGAAATGACATGGCATTTGAACGTGGAACTTTTCGCGTTCGTGGGGACACAATCGAGATAATTCCTATGTATGAAGAGCTTGCATTGCGAATTGAAATGTTTGGCGATGAAATTGAGAAAATCATGACTCTTCATCCTTTGACTGGAGAAATTGTCAGGGACGAAACTGAGATGTACGTATTCCCAGCAACTCACTATGCAGCTGGCCCTGAAACGATGGAACGGGCAATTAAAGAGATAGAAGCAGAGCTTGAGAAACGTGTAGATGAGTTTGAAAGATCTGGAAAATTACTTGAAGCACAGAGAATTAAGATGCGAACCACTTTTGACATAGAAATGATGCGTCAATTGGGTTTTTGTTCTGGAATAGAAAACTATTCAAGACATTTAGATGGACGAGAGCAAGGCTCGGCACCGAACTGTCTTTTAGATTATTTTCCTGAGGATTTTTTAGTAGTAATTGATGAGTCTCATGTAACGGTTCCACAAATAGGTGCCATGCACGAAGGTGATGCCGCTCGAAAGCGAACACTGGTGGAGCACGGGTTCAGATTGCCAAGTGCGATGGATAATCGCCCACTTAAGTTTGCTGAATTCCTTGAAAGATGCGGACAGAAGGTTTATTTGTCAGCCACGCCTGGCAAGTATGAATTGGAAAAAACCAACAATGATGTTGTAGAACAAGTTATTCGCCCCACGGGATTAGTTGATCCAAAAATCGTTGTAAAACCGATTAAGGGGCAGATCGATGATTTGATTAAAGAAATTAAGTTGCGTGCAGATCGTAATGAGCGAGTTTTAGTGACAACCTTGACTAAAAAAATGTCGGAAGAGCTCACCGACTACATGCTAGGCCTGGGCGTGAAGGTGAGATATTTACATTCAGAGGTTGATACTTTGAGAAGAGTTGAGTTGCTCAGAGAACTAAGAACTGGTGAATATGATGTTCTAATCGGTATCAATCTTCTACGTGAAGGTCTTGATTTACCAGAAGTATCCTTGGTTGCAATTTTAGATGCCGATAAAGAAGGGTTTCTAAGATCAACAACATCACTTATTCAAACTATCGGTCGCGCTGCTCGAAATGTTTCTGGTGAAGTACATATGTACGCTGACAATATGACTAAATCAATGACTAATGCCATTGATGAAACCAATAGGCGCCGAGCTAAACAGGTTGCGTATAACAAGGAACACGGAATTGATCCAACCCCGTTACGCAAGAAAATTGCTGACATCACAGATTTAATCGCAAAAGAGGCGGATGACACAGATGATTTGGCCGCCAAAACAAAGAAAATCGGATTTACTAGTGGGGTTCACAGTAAGAATGCGCACTCACTGCCACGCCAAGAACTTGTGGCATTGATCGAATCACTTACTGATCAAATGAGATTGGCAGCGTCGGAGTTAAGTTTCGAATTAGCGGCAAGATTAAGGGATGAGATTAGAGAATTGAAGAGAGAGTTAAAAGGAATGCAGGAGGCGGGCAACTGATGAACGATCGCTTGATAGTTCGTGGTGCCCGTGAACATAACTTAAAAGATGTTTCGCTAGATATGCCACGTAATGCGCTGATAGTTTTTACAGGGTTATCTGGATCAGGAAAATCATCTTTAGCTTTTGACACTATATTTGCAGAAGGTCAACGCAGATACGTTGAATCTCTTTCAGCTTACGCCCGACAATTTTTGGGGCAGATGGATAAGCCAGATGTAGATTTTATTGAGGGGTTATCACCTGCAGTATCGATTGATCAAAAGTCCACCAATAGAAACCCTAGATCTACAGTTGGGACTATTACTGAAGTTTATGACTATCTAAGATTACTTTTTGCTAGGGCGGGTAAACCTCACTGCCCAAAGTGCGGTAAAGCAATTGCCAAACAAACACCTCAAAATATTGTTGACCAAATTCTTCAGATGCAAGAAGGCCTTAAATTTCAAGTTTTGGCACCTGTTATTCGTGCCCGAAAAGGTGAATTCTTAGATCTTTTCAAAGATTTTATTACGCAAGGCTATTCTCGAGTCAGAGTTGATGGCACTACTTATCAAATAGCTGAAGTACCTAAACTTAAAAAACAAGAGAAACACACAATAGAGGTTGTGGTTGACCGCCTAAGTGTGAAATCGGAAAGCAAGTCTCGTATCACTGACTCAATTGAAACGGCATTAAAGCTTGCAAGTGGATTAGTGATTCTAGATTTTGTTGATGCGAAGAAAGGCTCTCCTGACAAGGAAAAATCGTTTAGCGAACATATGGCTTGTCATGAATGTGAGATATCTTTCGAAGAGTTAGAGCCAAGATCATTTTCGTTCAATTCGCCATTTGGGGCGTGTCAAGAGTGCACAGGTATCGGAACAAAACTTGAGGTTGATGAACAATTATTAATTCCTGATGATTCTATTTCGATTTATGATGGCGCTATAGCACCTTGGTCGGGAGGGCAATCCGCTGAGTACTTCTTAAGATTATTGGAGGGGCTGGCCGGGGATCTTAAGTTTTCACTTGATGTACCTTGGAAGAAACTCTCTCCTAAGAGTAAAGACGCAATATTGCATGGCTGGGATTATGAAGTGCATGTTAAATACAAGAATCGTTATGGCCGAGTTAGGAATTACTCAACTGGTTTCGAAGGAGTTATTCCATTCATACATCGTCGTCATGCTGAAACAGATAGTGATTACAGTCGCGATAAATATGAGGCTTATATGCGTGAAACTCCCTGCCCTGCTTGCAAGGGAAGTAGATTAAAACCTGAAGTACTTGCAGTCACATTAGGTGGTAAAAATATTGCGCAAATCTGTGAATACTCAATAGCTGAATGTGCTGTTTTTCTGAAAGATATTTCCCTCTCTGCTCGTGAGAAAAAGATCGCTGAACGAGTTCTTAAAGAGGTACATGCGCGCTTAGGGTTTTTGCTAGATGTCGGTTTAGATTATTTATCTTTAGCTAGACCAGCTGCAACACTATCTGGCGGTGAAGCCCAACGAATCCGACTTGCAACACAAATTGGCTCGGGTTTAACCGGAGTTTTATACGTGCTTGATGAACCAAGCATCGGACTACATCAACGTGATAATCGAAAGTTAATTGAAACTTTGACCAGATTGCGAGATTTGGGAAATACTCTAATTGTTGTTGAACATGACGAAGACACAATCCGAACTGCAGATTGGATCGTAGATATAGGTCCGGGCGCTGGCGAACACGGTGGCAGAGTTGTTTCATCTGGAAGTTATGAAGATCTGATTGCCAGCAAGGAATCTATTACGGGTGCTTACTTATCAGGTAAGTCAGTTATTGCAATTCCTAAAAAACGCAGAGATATTGATCTAAAAAAATCATTAACTATAAAAGATGCAAAAGAAAATAACCTACAAAATATTGATGTCACCTTCCCATTAGCTGCATTTGTTGCTGTTACTGGCGTGAGCGGATCAGGTAAATCAACTTTGGTTAACGATATTTTGTACTCCGTCTTAGCAAACAAATTAAATGGAGCAAGAATTGTTCCAGGCCGCCACAGAACCATCACAGGTCTTGATCAGTTAGATAAAGTAGTTCACGTAGATCAATCTCCAATTGGCCGAACACCACGATCTAACCCAGCTACTTACACAGGTGTGTTTGACAAGGTGCGAGCGTTATTTGCGGAAACTAGTGAAGCAAAAGTTAGAGGCTACCAACAGGGTCGTTTTTCCTTCAATGTTAAGGGCGGCAGGTGCGAAAACTGTTCAGGAGATGGAACCATCACGATCGAGATGAATTTCCTCCCAGATGTTTATGTTCCTTGCGAGGTATGCCATGGTGCGAGGTATAACCGTGAAACTTTGGAGGTTCACTACAAAGGCAAAACTATTGCCCAAGTTTTAGATATGCCCATTGAAGAAGCAACTAAATTCTTTGAATCAGTCCCAGCTATAGCGAGATTTCTAACAACTTTGTGCGATGTGGGTCTTGGATATGTCAGATTGGGTCAGTCTGCGCCAACACTGTCTGGCGGGGAGGCTCAGCGCGTAAAGCTGGCAACAGAGTTACAGCGCCGCTCTACTGGTCGAACTATTTACGTACTTGATGAACCAACTACTGGTTTACATTTTGAAGATGTACGAAAACTTCTCTTAGTATTAAATCGATTGGTGGATACCGGTAATACGGTAATTGTAATTGAACACAATTTAGATGTTATCAAGTGTGCTGATTGGGTTATAGATCTTGGTCCAGAAGGTGGCTCTGGTGGTGGTTTGGTAGTAGCCGAAGGACGTCCAGAAGATATTGTTAAAAATCAGAAGAGTTATACCGGAAAGTTTCTAGCTAGCGCGCTTAAGAAGTAGCTTATGAATGATCCAAAAAGTTATCGCCCAACTAACCTACCCAGTGATCCTGGCGTGTATCGATTTTTCGATAAGGATGACAAAGTCATTTATGTTGGTAAAGCCAAGAATATAAAGAATCGACTTAACTCCTACTTTGGCAGCAATTTGCAAATCAAAACTCGGAAAATGGTGAAAACTGCAGTCCGGGTTGATTGGACAGTGGTTAACTCTGAGGTGGAAGCTCTTCAGTTAGAATTCACTTGGATTAAGCAATACAGCCCAGATTTTAACGTTCAATTCAAAGATGATAAGTCTTATCCCTACCTTGCGATTGATATAGGTTCTCAATTTCCAAGATTGTTTATTTCTCGTTCAAAGAAAATACCTGGAGTTAAATACTTTGGTCCGTATTCGCATGCTTGGGCATTAAGAAGCACCTTTGAAACTTTGATAAAGATTTACCCTGTTCGAACCTGTACTGAATCAAATTTTCAATCCGCTAAACGCAATAAGCGTCAGTGCCTGCTTGGTGATATTGGAAGATGTGCTGCCCCTTGCGTTGAGTGGGTTAGCGAAAAAGATCATAAAATCTTGGCTAATAACCTAGTTACTTTCTTAGAGAAATCACCAGAAGAGATATCAGTCAGAGTTGAAAAAGAGATGCAGGCTGCTTCTGAGGCACAAGAGTATGAAAAGGCGGCTAAATTAAGAGATCAACTGGAAGCTATAAACAAAGCTTTTGAATCAACAGATAGATTCCTAAATGAAAAATTGGATGCTGATGTGCTGGCAATTCACGAAGAGATTACGCATGCTGCGCTTTCTCAATTTATTGTAACTGCTGGTCGAATAACTGGTTCGAGATCGTGGATTATTGATCGAAGCAACCTATTGGAAGATGAATCAATTATCGCTGCAACCGTTGGAAAAATCTATGCCGAAAGCGCACCACCTGCAGAGATTCTTGTAGATAACTTGCCATCAGATTCAAAACTTTTAGAGGAGTGGTTGGGCGCTAGACGAGGTAAAAATGTTGCAATTACTCAACCACTGCGAGGTGAAAAATTTGATTTAGTACAGATGGTCAAGCGCAATGCTAATCAAGCTCTGATTCAATATTTGAGTAAACGGGCTAACGATGCCGCAGTAAGTGGAAGCGCGCTAGCGCAGATTGCCGAACAACTTGAATTAGCCGAATTACCTTTACGAATTGAATGCTTTGACATATCAAATATTCAAGGAACTAGCATGGTGGCATCAATGGTTGTGTTTGAGGACGGTCAACCAAAAAAGAGTGATTATCGAAGATTTTCCATCTCTGATGATTCAGAATTTGATGACACACGAGCTATGCATCATGTAATCACACGTAGATTTAAACGTTACTTAGAAGAGAAAGATATTGATATCTCTGAGGCAACAGCTGCCGGTGGAAGCAGACCAAAATTTGCATATCCGCCCCAGTTAGTTGTTGTAGATGGTGGTAAAGGCCAGGTGAATGCTGCCGCTAAAGCACTCTCGGAGTTAGGCATAACTGATGTTGCCTTATGCGGATTAGCTAAAAGATTAGAAGAGGTATGGTTACCTCACAATAGTGAACCAATAATTTTTCCAAGACATAGCGAGGCTCTCTACCTACTCCAAAAAGTTCGAGATGAGGCTCATAGATTTGCGATTAATTTCCATAGAAGCAAAAGATCAAAAGTTATGCTGGAATCTTTGCTGGATGAAATTTCAGGATTGGGTGAAATTCGCAGAAAATCACTACTAACTCATTTCGGATCAGTAAGTGCTTTAAGAGCTGCCAGCAAACAGGAAATTGCTAATGTGCCTGGCATTGGCGAAAAAATGGCAAATTCAATCCATGAACAATTAGCTATTCGCCCGATTTCTAGCAAAGTAGATGTTCAAACCGGTGAAATTTTAGATGCTTGACACATGTAGCAAGATATTGCCATGAAAGGCGATACTGAGATTTTAGTTATTACTGGCATGAGTGGTGCTGGTAGATCAACTGTTGCTCATACCTTAGAGGATCTGGGTTGGTATGTCGTTGATAATTTACCTCCCGCCCTACTTGGAAATTTGATTGATTTAGTTAATGTTTCAGTAAAAAAAGTTGCCGTAGTGATCGATGTTCGTGGCCGTGCTTTTTTTGACGATTTAACAAAATCTTTAGCTGAGTTGGCTGATCAAGGTGTTTCTAGAAAGATTTTGTTTGTAGATGCAGCCGATGATGCGTTAGTTCGCCGCTTTGAATCAACTAGAAGGCCCCACCCGCTACAAGGTGCTGAACGAATCCTTGATGGTATTGCCAAAGAGCGCGAGCGTCTTCGAGAAGTGAGAGATTCAGCAGATATAGTTATTGATTCATCTGCACTAAATATTCATCAGTTGGAAAAGAAGATCAATGATTACTTCCATGAAGAATCAGAATCCGATCTAAGAGTCAACATTCTTTCATTCGGTTATAAATATGGCATTCCAGTGGATGCAGATTTAGTGATGGACTGCAGATTCATAGCCAATCCGCATTGGATTCCAGAATTACGGCCACTAACGGGCAAAGATAAAGCGGTTAGCGATGAAGTTTTGAAAAGTGCGAATGTGCAAGAGTTTCTAGAGCGGTATCAATCTTTATTTGAAACGATGGCATTAGGTTTTATCTCAGAAGGTAGAAAATTCTTAACCTTAGCGATTGGTTGTACTGGAGGTAAACACAGATCAGTAGCGATTACAGAAGAGTTAGTTTCTAAACTTTCAAAAGGTAAAGACCTTTCTAAATATAGAATTGAAACGCACGCCATTCATCGAGATTTGGGTCGAGAAATTTAGATGAGTTTAAATCCTAAAGTTGTATGCCTGGGTGGTGGTCATGGATTAGCCGCCACCTTGGCAGCGATGCGTAACTTAACAACTCAAGTGACGGCAGTTGTGACAGTTGCTGATAACGGTGGATCTTCGGGAAGATTGCGTGAAGAGTTCAATTCATTACCGCCAGGTGATTTGCGAATGGCTTTAGCAGCACTTTGTGCCGATGATGAATGGGGCCGAAGTTGGGCCGAAATAATGCAATACCGATTTACCAGTTCAGGACAGATGGATAATCATGCAGTTGGAAATCTTCTACTAACTGCGCTTTGGGATCGAGATCATGATCCAGTTAAAGGGCTTGAACGAGTTGGCCAATTGCTTAAAGTTGTTGGCAGGGTTTTGCCAATGGCACTTGAACCATTGGATATAGAAGGGGAGTTTACAAATAATCAAAAAACTACCTCGGTTAGAGGACAGGTTGAAGTAGCAGCTGCAACAGGGAAAGTAAGCGAACTTAGATTAATCCCAAATAAACCGAAGGCAACTCCTCAGGTTCTAACCGCCTTAGCTGATGCTGATTGGATAACTTTTGGACCAGGTTCCTGGTTATCAAGTGTGATGCCACATTTTCTATTGGCGGAGCAAGCGGCTCAAATACAGGCAAGTTCTGCTAAAAAAATCATGATATTTAATCTTCCTGACAAAACAACTTCAGATGAATTCGCAGGATTTTCTCTAGAGGCTCATTTGCAATTGGTATTAGATCATCTGCCTAATCTAAAAATTGATGTAGCGTTAATTGATAAATCAGTTGATGGCAAAGAACCCCGCTTTGTTGATCTAGTCGAAAGGTGTGGTGGCAAGGTTGTCGCATTTGACCTAGCAGATGCCAAGCAAAATTTCCACCATGATAGAGAGAAATTAATTTCCGCTTTCACCCACATTTTTGGGTAATACCTGCTTAGATAACCCCATCAATATTTGAAGGAGTAAAAATGGCAATGACAGAAGCAGTTAAAGACGAGTTAGGTCGACTCTCTATAACTAAACCATGTTGCCGCAAAGCTGAAGTTTCTGCCCTACTTAGATTTGCCGGCGGACTACACATTGCAGCTGGAAAGATTATTATCGAAGTAGAACTAGATACTGCGCAAAGTGCTCGTAGATTGCGAAAAGATATTGCAGAAGTATTTGGTCATGAGAGCGAATTATCTGTAGTTTCTTCAAGTGGTATTCGTAAAGGTAGCCGCTATATTGTTCGTGTTCTTGCAGATGGTGACGCGCTTGCTCGCCAGACTGGTTTAGTAGATGCTAATAATCGACCAATTCGCGGTTTACCTCCACAAGTAGTATCAGCTGCAATTTGTGATTCAGAAGCTGCATGGCGCGGAGCGTTTTTAGCGCATGGTTCACTCACCGAGCCTGGTCGATCATCGGCTTTAGAGATTACTTGTCCAGGACCAGAGGCAGCATTGGCGTTGGTTGGCGCAGCTAGAAGGTTGGGAATAACAGCCAAAGCTCGTGAGGTAAGAAGTGTTGATCGAGTAGTGATTAGAGATGGCGATGCGATTGGCGCACTGTTAACAAGACTCGGAGCACATGAAACAGTATTGGCTTGGGAAGAGCGCAGAATGAGAAGAGAGGTACGCGCAACCGCTAATAGATTGGCTAATTTTGATGATGCAAATTTACGTCGTTCAGCTAGAGCAGCAGTGGCTGCCTCTGCAAGAGTTCAGCGAGCAATGGAAATTCTTGGAGCTGAAATCCCAGAGCATCTGAAAGAGGCTGGGGAACTTAGAGTTAATCATGGCCAAGCAAGTCTTGAAGAACTTGGTTCACTAGCAACACCGCCAATGACTAAGGATGCAATTGCTGGGCGTATTAGGAGATTGCTTGCGATGGCAGATAAGAGGGCTCGGGAATTAGGCGTTCCAGATACAGAAGCAAGTATTAGCCCTGATTTATTGAATTAACCTCAATAGCAAAATGGTAAGATTTACCTATCTCACAAAGTAGTGAATTTCATTATGATATTTAATATCTCAAGCGAGGAAATTTATGATTAAAGTTGGAGTAAACGGGTTTGGAAGAATTGGCAGAAATTTTCTAAGAGCCTCTTTAGACTCGGGCGCAGATTTTGAAATTGTAGGTATCAATGATTTAACTGACAATGCCACGCTAGCGCACTTACTTAAGTATGACTCAATTCTGGGAAGATTAAAGTATCCAGTAACTCACACAGAAAATTCGATTACAGTAGCTGGTAAAACAATTGCTGTTAGTGCTGAACGTGACCCCGCAAATATTCCTTGGGGTAAGTTAGGCGTTGATGTAGTTGTTGAATCCACTGGTATTTTTACTAAAGCTGCTGATGCAAATAAACACATTACAGCTGGAGCAAAGAAAGTAATTATCTCAGCACCTGCAACTGATGAAGACATCACAATCGTGATGGGTGTAAATCATGACAAATATGATTCAGCAAAGCACAACATTATTTCCAATGCATCTTGTACAACTAACTGCTTAGCACCAATGGCAAAAGTTTTGAATGATGAGTTTGGTATCGTCCGTGGCTTGATGACCACAATTCATGCATATACAAATGATCAGGTAATTTTAGATTTTCCTCATAAAGATCTAAGGCGCTCTCGTGCCGCAGCCCTTTCAATTATTCCAACATCAACAGGCGCAGCAAAAGCAATTTCTTTGGTGTTACCAGAGTTAAAAGGAAAATTAGATGGCTATGCATTACGAGTACCAGTACCGACTGGTTCAGCCACTGACTTAACAGTTGAATTGGCAAAAGAGGTATCAGTTGCGGAGATCAATTCAGCATTAAAGAAAGCAAGCGAAGGAGCCTTGAAGGGTTATCTGACTTATACAGAGGATCCAATAGTTTCCGCAGATATTGTTACTGACCCTAGCTCATGCATCGTGGATGCAGGCCTGACTAAGGTAATTGGAACAACTGCGAAAGTGGTTGGCTGGTATGACAATGAGTGGGGATACTCCAATCGATTAGTTGATCTGATCAAATACATAGGTAAATCTTTATAAATTAGATGGGGATTAAAACTCTTTCAGATCTAACACTGCAAAATAAAAGAGTTCTACTGCGTTGTGATTTAAATGTGCCAATCAAAGATGGCGTTATAACTGACGATGGTCGAATTGTTGCTTCGCTGGGAACTATCAGGAAGCTTCTAGATGCTAAATGTTCGATAATTGTTGTAGCCCATCTTGGTCGACCTAAAGGGGAGGCATCCAAAAATTTATCGCTGGCTCCAATCGCAAAACGATTAGGTGAATTACTAAATACAGAGGTTGAGTTTTCTGGTGAGATAACTGGGCAAATAAATCGGGCTCACTCTTTAAAAGCAGGGCAGATTCTGATGCTCGAAAATATACGATTTATCTCTGCTGAAACGAGTAAGGATGAGCAAGAGCGAAATCTGCTTGCGAAGGAATTATCAACCTACGCCGATGTCTATGTTGGTGATGGATTTGGAGCAGTTCACAGAAAGCATGCCTCTGTTTACGAACTTGCAAAATTAATGCCACATGCTGCAGGAGATTTAATTTCATCGGAGGTAGCAGTCTTAGAAAAACTTACGGTGAATCCTGAACGGCCTTATGGTGTCGTTCTTGGTGGCGCAAAGGTTTCAGACAAAATTGGCGTTATTTCTAACTTACTAAATAAAGTAAATGTAATCGCAATTGGCGGTGGTATGGTGTTTACATTTCTAGCAGCCCAGAATAAGCAAATTGGAAAATCTCTTGTTGAGATCGATTTAATTCCAACTGTAAAAGAACTACTAAAAAGAGCTGAACAACTTGGCGTTAAGTTAATTCTTCCTACAGACATCGTGGTTGCAAAAGAGTTCTCTGAATCCTCACAGCCAACAATTGTGTCGATGGACGAGATTCCTGATGATCAAATGGGATTAGATATTGGCCCGGAAAGTGCTAAACAATTTGCCCAGGAGATTGTTAAATGTAAAACTGTATTTTGGAATGGGCCGATGGGAGTTTTTGAATTCCCAAATTTTGCTCACGGAACCAAGATTGTGGCCCAATCTTTAACTCAAGTACAAGGCATATCCGTTGTCGGCGGGGGAGACTCAGCCGCTGCTGTTCGTAAACTAGGATTTGATGATTCGCGGTTTGGATATATCTCAACAGGTGGTGGCGCATCTCTTGAATATCTAGAAGGTAAAGAACTACCAGGGCTTGTAGCCCTAAGTTAGGAAAAAAGATGCGCAAGCCTTTAATTGCTGGTAATTGGAAGATGAATCTTAATCATCTTGAAGCTATTGCCGTCACCCAAAAATTAGCATACTCACTAGAGGACAAAGATTACGACGCTGTTGAAATAGTTGTTATACCGCCATTTACAGATATTAGATCAGTTCAAACATTGGTAGATGGTGATCGTCTTCGGTTGCTCTACGGAGCCCAAGATATATCTTCTGCTGAATCTGGTGCGCATACCGGAGATATCTCTGGTTCCATGTTGGCCAAGTTAGGTTGCACCTATGTTCTGGTTGGACATAGTGAGCGTCGTGCGAACCATCATGAAGATGATCAGTTAGTTAATAAAAAAATTAAGGCCGCTTTAGCCAATGAACTGAAACCCATCTTATGTGTAGGGGAGGAGTTGGCAATTCGAGAAGCCGGCACTCATATCTCTCATGTGTTAGAGCAGCTTAGGAATGCACTCAAAGGATTCCATAAGCCTGATTTGAAAAAAATCGTTATTGCTTATGAACCTGTGTGGGCAATTGGTACTGGCAAAACTGCAACTCCAGAGGATGCGCAAGAAGTTTGTTTAGCTATCCGCAACGAACTGAGGAAAATAGGAAGTGATGAAATTGCAGATAATTGCCGCATACTTTATGGCGGTTCTGTTAAGTCAATAAACACTTTAGATATCATGAAGGAATCTGATGTTGACGGAGCTTTAGTTGGCGGGGCCTCATTAGATCCAGAAGAATTTGCAAGAATTTCCAAGTTCCATAGGGTCTTAAATAAGGCTTAATAGGTCGATTACGGCAAACTGACAAAAAGATAGTATCCTTACCCAATAGTTACAGATCCAAACTTAACGTGAAGGCGAGTAAATGAATTTAGCTCTTTCAATCATTTTAGTTCTATCAAGCATCTTGATGATTATTTTGGTGTTACTACACAAGGGTAAAGGCTCTGGATTATCAGATTTGTTTGGTGGCGGAATATCTTCAACATATGGTGGTTCATCCGTAGTTGAAAAGAATCTGGATCGTATAACAATTGTTGTTGGTGGAGTTTGGTTTGCATCCGTAATTGCACTTAGTTTGTTATTAAAATAATTAAAAAAGAGAAGGAGTAATCATGGCCGGTGGTAGCGCAATCCGAGGTAGTCGTGTCGGTGCTGGCCCAATGGGCGAAGCTGAGCGTGGTGAATCAATTGCTCGCTTCCGAGTCTCTTATTGGTGCGCCAATGGACATGAAACAAAACCATCATTTGCAGAAGATGGAACTGTCGAAGTTCCAGCAGAATGGGATTGTCCAAGATGTGGTTTTCCAGCAGGTCAAGATAAAAACAAACCGCCTATGCCAATGAAGAACGAACCATATAAAACACATTTAGCTTATGTAAAAGAACGCAGAACTGAAGCAGAAGCTAATAAAATTCTTGATATTGCTCTAAAGAAATTACGGGGAGACGAGTAAGAGTTAAAGTTCTTTGATTAATTGTTTTAAAGCTGAATTAATATTTTTCAAATGAATCCGAATTAAAGGCAATTTACGTTCCGTGATGGCTGATGCATCACCTAAAGCTTGAGCCATAATCAAATCTGCAAATTTAAAAGTTTCACCTGGAACTGCTAAATCGGATTGCAAATCAGATGTTATCTGTATGAAGCAACCATTTGGTTGCCCACCTTTGTGTATCTGACCTGTTGAGTGCAGGTATCTTGGTCCCCACCCAAAAGTAACTGACTTCTTATTCTTATTTGAAATCAATTTTGTTAGCTGCAACGCTTCACTGTCATCAACTCGAGGCAGGTATGAAAGAATCGCGAAATATTCCCCAGGTATACTCAAGAATTCATTTAAGTTTTTTACCTGTTGATTTGAGTAGATAACATAATTATCTGTTTCAGTAACCGGTGTCTCGGCTTTAAAATCACCACTAATTATTGAATTCAATATTGTGGTGCTACGTTCTTTTGCTTCAGTGACATTAGGCTGGTTAAAAGGATCAACTTTAAGTAGATAACAGAGCAATGCTGTAACCCATTCCCAAAAAATGAAATGTTCACCCAAGCTAGCATCGATTGCTAAGTCAAATTCACCGTTTGATAGACCTATTGATATCCCACTATAAATTTGATCGTTTGAATTGATTATTACCGGTAGGCGTCCTTGCCCATTTTTGCCGGTGGATTCAGCCACTAACTGCTCAATCCAGTCTGACAATCCAGGAACATTTGATTTCGAATCAGAGATATTAAATATTTGCTTAGTTTGCGTAAACAATAATGATGCTACATCAATAGCAGGGGAACCAACCTGGGAGAAAGTTTTAGAAGCAATTTCAGCATCATCTAAAAGTAAGGAAATATCAATACCAAGTAATGCCGCAGGTACTAAACCAAATGCCGACAAGGCACTAAAACGTCCACCAACGAAAGGGTCAGCATTTATTACCTTGTACCCGGATTTTCTCGAAGATTTATCAAGAGGAGTATCTGGGTCGGTAACAATAACTAAATGATTTTCCGGCTTTAACCCTTGATTTTTAAGATAACTTACAAAGTATTTTAAGTGTGAAGTTGTTTCGATTGTTGTTCCTGATTTTGAGCTCACAACGATAACTGAATTCGCTGGATTCTTGGGCAGGCAATTAAGAATTTGATCTGGGTGAGTTGAATCCAAAACTACAAGAGATTTTTTGTAAGTTTTCGCAATTACTTCAGCAGCTAGTGATGAACCGCCCATGCCACACAGTATTACCTCGTTTAATTTATTGCTTCTCGCCCAAGCTGATAGAGAGTCCAGCTGTGGCAGAAGATCCCGGGAGGTAACTGGTAGATCAATCCAGTTCAAACGAGTGGATGCCTCAGAATTAACGCCCCAGATGTTTGTGTCCTTATTGGCAAGCCTTACTGCAATTGGAAGTAGATCTGCAACTAAAGCTTTATCTATCTTAGAAACAAGCGGTCCGGATATCTTCACTTAGATCCACCAGCTATTGCATTTACAGTTTTCATTAATTCAAGCCAAGCAGCTTCAAATTTTGAAACTCCATCTACTTCCAAATGTTCAGTGATTTTGCCTAGATCTATTCCAGCCAGTGCGATTTTTGCCAAAATTGATTTAGATGAGGCAAGTTTTGATGGAATTAGATCATGATTAAATACTCCGCTGTTTTTTACTGAGTTTAATGTTGCCTCAGGCATTGTGTTAACCGTATTCGCTGCCACTAAATCTAAAACATAAAGATTTGGATCAAAAGAGGGATCTTTAACACCGGTAGATGCCCACAATGGCCTTTGTAGATTTGCTCCATTGTTTACCAATTCTTTCCAGCTAGGAGTATTAGAGAAATCTAGGAAAGATTGGTAGGCCATTACTGCATTTGCAATTGCGGTTTGACCGCGCATATTTGAATCGGTGGGTAGTAGGGCATCAACTGCTGAGTCAATCCGGCTTATGAAAAAAGATGCTACCGAAAAGATCTCGTTAATCTCTTGCTGCTTATCAACTCTTCGTTTTAGTCCATCTGCATACGCTTGTAAAACCTGTTTGTATCTAGCCACTGAAAAAATCAAAGTAACGTTAACACTCACTCCTCTTGCAATCAGTTCTGTTATTGCAGGTAAACCTTCAATTGTTGCTGGAACCTTAATTAGTAAGTTTGGTCTATCGATGATTTTCCATAAATATAGCCCCTGCTCAATAGTGGCATTAGTATCGCGAGCAAATCTTGGATCTACTTCTATAGACACTCTTCCATCTTGATGATGTGTAACCTCAAAAACTCCGCCAAAAAGATCACAAGCATCCCTGACATCATCAGTTGTAAGCCGCGTAATTATCTCTTCAGTTGATAACAAGGCGTTTCTGACTATATCGGCCTGGTATAGATCTGATTTACCAATTGCGGATGCAAAGATGCTGGGATTAGTTGTCACTCCAACAACATGATCACTCTCTATTAACTTTTTTAAAGAACCGCTTAGCAATCTTTCCCGAGATAAATCATCTAGCCATACCGCTACACCAGCTTTGGATATATCTGCTAAAGCGTTACCCATGTGCCTTGCTAATACTTTCTTTTGCTGCCTTCACAACATTTTCGACTGTAAATCCAAACTCTTTAAACAAAACTGAAGCACTAGCTGATGCGCCAAAATGTTCAAGGGATACAGGAACGCCCGCATCCCCAATAAATTGGTACCAGGATTGGGCGATGCCAGCTTCTATGCTAACTCGTGCTCTAATTTTTTTAGGCAGAACTTGCTCTTGGTATGAAATGGGTTGCTGTAAAAACCATTCTAAGCATGGGGCACTCACCACTCGTGCTTTTATGCCGAGAGTTAACAATTGCTCGCGTGCGGCTAAAGCAAGATGAACTTCAGAGCCGGTTGCAATCAAAATTACTTCACATTTTTCTGTGGCATTTTCATCCCCATAAGCCAACACATACGCACCCTTTTTAACATTCTCAGTGCTTTTAAATTTACTACGGTCGATAACCGGTAAGTTTTGACGAGAAAGGGCTAAACCAACTGGTTTAGCATTCTTTACTATTTCGACCCAGCACGCGCTAACCTCATTGGCATCTGCTGGTCTTACTACTGCTAATCCTGGGATTGCTCTCAATGCAGATAAGTGCTCAACGGGTTGATGGGTCGGACCATCTTCACCAAGCCCTATTGAATCGTGCGTCCAAACATAAGTAACTGGAAGTTGCATCAATGCAGACAAGCGGACTGCTCCACGCATGTAATCACTGAAAACTAGAAATGTTCCGGCAAACGGTTTAACTAAACCATGTAATGCAGCGCCATTTAATATGGAACCCATTGCATGCTCTCGAATTCCAAAATGAACGATTCGTCCGAATGGATTAGCACCTGCCATCTTGCTGGTTGTCGGCAAGAACGAACCACCACCTTCTATTGTGGTGTTATTGCTCTCGGCAAGATCTGCTGATCCACCCCAAAATTCAGGAAGAACAGCGGCAATGGATTGAATAACCTTTCCAGAGGCTGCGCGGGTAGCAATATCTTTATCGCTTGAAAATACTGGAATGTGCTCTTCCCAATTTGTTGGTAGTTCTTTCTTTAATAATCGATTTAGTAACAACGATTGGGCAGTGTTGCTTTTCTGCCAAGATTCAAATTTATCTAACCAATTTTTATGCAACGCAGCACCGCGCTGTTGGATACCTCTTGCATGTTGAATTACTTCATTTGAAACAACAAAAGATTGTGTTGGATCTATGCCAAGTTGTTGTTTGGTAGCGGCAACCTCATCAGCTCCTAAGGCAGAACCATGAGACTTTGCTGTGCCACGTGCATTGGGGGCGGGCCAGGCAATCACTGTACTTAGTCTTATTAATACAGGTTTGTTCTTTACTTCAAGTGATTTGAGCATAGCTTTTTCTAAATTTTCACGATCGACATCTCCATCAGATTTGGCTGCTACATCAAAAACTTCCCATCCATATGATCTATAACGAGCAGAAACATCCTCAGTGAATGCCACATGAGTATCACCTTCGATTGATATTCGATTGTCATCGTAAATAACCTTTAAATTACCAAGAGCTTGAGTTCCAGCAAGTGAGGATGCCTCTGCGCTAACTCCTTCTTGCAGATCTCCATCTGATGCCAACACCCAAATATTATGATCAAAAATATCTGTTTTATTATCAGGATCTAATAAACCTTTTTCATATCTGGCAGCCATTGCCATACCAACTGCATTTGCAACACCTTGACCGAGCGGCCCAGTTGTAGTTTCCACACCAAGTGTGTGTCCATACTCTGGATGTCCTGGGGTTTTAGAATTGAATGTTCGAAAACTCTGCAGATCTGATAACTCAACGCCGTATCCAGATAAATAAAGCTGGATATACAAAGTCAGGGATGAATGTCCGCATGAGAGCACAAATCGATCCCTAGCAATCCAATTCGGATTAGCTGGATCATGTTTAAGAATTCTTTGAAATAATGTGTAGGCAACTGGTGCCAGTGACATTGCAGTTCCTGGATGACCATTACCAACTTTCTGAACCGCATCCATTGCCAGAGCTCTAGATGTGGCAACTGCCTGATCATCTAAAGATTGCCATTTAGGTAATGTCATAATTGAAACCCCTTCAACTTAAAGCCTGAGTCTGCCACCTTTACTAATGACCATCCGCTAACCCAAACTAAAGTCGCCCCCAAAAGGTGAATAGCAACAAGCACCACTGGAAGTCCGGTGAAATACTGGACATAACCAACTAATCCTTGAGCTAGACAAATTAGAAGAAATAGACCGACTCGCTTATTTATAATTGTCAGTCCTATTTGACGAGTGATAAGAAAAAGCATGCTGGTTAGTACCAGAAGGGCTATAACTAAATCAGCATGTAACCAAGAAACCACTCTTGGATCAAAGCCAAAACGTTGCGCCTGTTCATCGCCTGCGTGTGGACCACTGCCAGTAACGATGGTCCCTGCGATTAAAACAAACAAGGTTAACCAAATCAACAATGGCAAAATTGGTTTTGCAAGCCCTACGGCAGCTTCTTTCACCACTCCAACCATTTCATATCGAAGTGAAATAGCCCCTGAGATTAAAAATATCGATAGTAGAAAATGACCAGCAACCGGAAGGGGATGAAGATCTGTTAGAACTGTGATGCCACCTAAAACCCCTTGGCCTAAAATTCCAAGAAGTTGAAGTAGGGCTAAGGTGCGAATACGAATTTTGTTAATTAGATTCTTTGAGTACTTGATCGAAAAAATCACCGCTGCCAATGCTGTAATTAATAAAACAAAGGTTAGTAAACGGTTTCCAAACTCTATCCAGGCGTGAACTGCGCCCTCTGCTTGTCCTGGAACTGGGGTATAGGAGCCCGGTGTGCATTCAGGCCAGGTTGGGCAACCCAATCCGGAGCCGGTAACTCTTACCGCTCCACCGGTAACAATTAATGCACCTTGAAGAAAAACTAGAAGTGCAAAAACTCTGCCTGAAATTGAGTTTTTGGCCACCAACATGATTTAAGCCTATTGGTTCAACCCTTTAGGAGGGATGATTTTCCGATCGGGTAAGGCGTATTTCACAGGGAACACCCAATGCAGGATTGGCGCTTGGGGATGAATTACGCAACACTTATGTTGTGAAAAAGACTGAGCCCGATAAGACTCGAGACCAGGTTGCCCGCACCATTTTAGAGGGCGGTCCAGCCACAGCAGCTGCGTTGGCACAGAAATTAGCAATTACGCCAGCGGGAATTCGTCGCCATTTAGATTCATTAATAAGTGAAGGTGTTTTAACTGCGAAGGATCCATATCAATCAAATGAACGCGGTCGAGGCCGGCCTTCAAAAGTATTTGTAATGACGGATACTGGGCGCGAAAAATTTGAACATTCATACGATGATCTAGCGGTTGCAGCGCTTAAATTTATGGCAAGTAAGAATGGTGAGCATTTGGTAAATGAGTTTGCTACAAGTCGAGCAGATGATCTGATTCGAAAGGGTGAACATATTAAGTCATCCAATAAATCAATTCTTGAAAAAACTAAAGCGCTTTCAAAGTTGCTGACCAAAGAAGGATACTCAGCCTCTACAGATAAATTAGGAAATGGTGAAGAGATTTGTCAGCATCATTGTCCAATTGCTCATGTGGCATCTGAGTTTCCACAATTGTGTGAAGCAGAAACAAAAGCATTCTCGGAGATCTTAGGAACACACGTGCAACGACTTGCCACGATCGCTCATGGTGATGGTGTTTGCACAACATTTATCCCAAACAATATTTCCCCACACTCAACAGCTAGAGTAAAAGAAGGAGCACGCTAATGACCCAAATCGCGCATCCAGAGTTAGATGGAATTGGAAAGTACGAGTACGGCTGGGCAGATAAAACTGATGCCGGGTCTAATAGTCGGCGTGGACTTAATGAAGAGGTAGTACGAGATATCTCATCGAAGAAGAGTGAACCGCAGTGGATGCTTGATCTGCGCCTTAAAGGTTTAGGGTTGTTTGATAAGAAGCCAATGCCAAGTTGGGGATCTGATCTAAGTGGAATTTTCTTTGACACGATTAAATACTTTGTTAGATCAACTGAAAAGCAAGCAACTTCTTGGGAAGATCTGCCAGATGATATTAAGAATACTTATGACCGATTGGGTATTCCTGAGGCAGAAAAGAAAAGATTAGTTTCTGGCGTTGCAGCTCAATATGAATCTGAAGTGGTTTACCACTCAATTCGCGAAGATTTGGAAAAGCAGGGAGTGCTTTTCCTTGATACTGACACAGCACTTAAAACTCATCCGGAAATGTTTCAAGAGTATTTTGGAACAGTTATTCCGGTGGGAGATAATAAATTTGCCGCACTAAATACTGCAGTGTGGTCTGGTGGTTCATTTATTTACGTTCCTAAGGGCGTAAAGGTTGATATTCCACTACAAGCATATTTCCGAATTAATACGGAAAATATGGGTCAATTTGAGCGAACTTTAATCATTGCCGATGAAGATTCTTATGTGCATTATGTTGAAGGATGTACTGCTCCTATTTACTCCTCAGACTCATTGCATTCTGCGGTTGTTGAAATTATTGTGAAAAAGAATGCGCGTGTTCGTTATACAACAATCCAAAACTGGTCAAATAACGTTTATAACTTAGTTACTAAACGAGCCACTTGCGCAGAGGGCGCAACGATGGAATGGATTGATGGCAACATTGGTTCCAAAGTTACTATGAAATACCCAGCTGTAATGTTGATGGGTCCACACTCAAAAGGTGAAACTCTCTCAATTGCTTTTGCAGGTGAAGGTCAACATCAAGATGCTGGGGCAAAGATGGTGCACGCAGCTCCTTACACATCTTCAACAATTATTTCTAAATCTGTAGCCCGTGGTGGAGGTCGTACCTCTTATCGTGGACTAGTAAAGGTAGAGAAGGGTGCACATCACTCCAAGAGCACAGTTAAATGTGATGCACTTTTGGTCGATACGATTTCCCGTTCTGATACATATCCTTATGTTGATGTTCGCGAAGATGATGTATCAATGGGTCATGAAGCAACAGTCTCAAAAGTGAGCGATGATCAGCTCTTTTATTTGATGTCACGTGGACTTGGCGAAGATGAAGCTATGGCAATGATTGTCCGTGGATTCATTGAGCCAATCGCAAAAGAGCTGCCAATGGAGTATGCATTGGAACTAAACCGCTTAATTGAATTACAAATGGAAGGCGCTGTTGGTTAATGAGTTTATTAACAACTAATTATCTAACTCCAACTGGACGTGAAGAGGCTTGGCGCTTTACTCCATTAAAGCGATTAGCTGGGTTACATGATGGATCTATCAAAGTGGCAGATCACATCTCACTTTCAGCGAAATTAGCTCTTCCAAATGGTGTGGCACTTACCGTGGCAGATGCGGCAGAGCATCCAGCCTCATACACCAGCACAGATGTTGTTACTAATCGAATCAGAGAGGTAGTGCAAAAGGTAAGTCTGCTTACTATCGCTAAAGATGTTGAACTTTCTGAACCAATTCATTTGTCTCGCAAATGTTCATCAACGCCTGAATTCAGCAGAGTTGTAATCCAGGCTGGCGTTAATAGCAAAAGCACGGTAATTGTTGAAAATACTGGAAATGGTGAGTTAGGCGAGGAGATTGAAATCAATCTTGCACCTGGCGCATCTTTGGATCTGATCTCTCTACAAGAATGGGATCGAAATGCTGTTCATTTAGCGCAACACCATGCAATTGTGAGCAAAGACGCGCAATTCACCTCATATGTGGTTTCTGTTGGTGGTTCAGTTGTTCGAATAAGTCCAACTGTTGAATTTACTGGCGCCGGATCATTTGCTGATCTTTATGGGGTTTACTTTGCAACAGATGGACAACATCTGGAGCATCGCATACACGTTAACCATAATGTTCCTAATGCTAAATCTCGTGTTAATTACAAGGGAGCACTAGCTGGAGATCAGGCACACACAGTTTGGATTGGCGATGTTTATATTCATAAAGGTGCAGATGGCACAGATACTTATGAACTAAATCGAAATCTGTTGCTAAGTGATGGGGCTCGAGCAGATTCTGTACCAAATTTAGAGATTGAAACTGGTGAAATAGTTGGAGCTGGACATGCGAGTACTACAGGTCGCTTTGATGATGAACAATTGTTTTATCTTCAATCTCGCGGAATTCCAGCCGACATTGCAAGACGCTTAGTAATCCGAGGTTTCTTTGCGGAAATTATTAATAAATTAAAGAGTGCTGAACTTGAAGAGCGTTTGATGCAACGTATTGATGATGAGCTAGCCAAGGTGGGGGAATAATGGCGGAGTTAGCATTTGATTCACTAATTGAAGGCAAGCCTGTGGCCGTTGAGGTTGAAGGTGTTCAAGTTTGTGTGGCGAAGGTAGGCGATGAAGTGTTTGCTGTTGCAGATACCTGCACGCATTCTGAGGCTTCGTTATCTGAAGGTGAAATAACGGGCGGCAAGATTGAGTGTTGGCTTCATGGCGCAGAGTTTGATTTACGCACAGGTCAAGCATTAACGCCTCCAGCAACTGAAGCGTTAAAAACTTTTAATGTTAAACGCACTGGCAATCAATTAACCATCACTAACTAACTAGGAGAGAAAAAATGAGCGTATTAGAAATTAAGAACCTGCAGGTGAGTGTTGTTACTGATGCTGGCGATAAAGAGATCCTTCGTGGTGTTGACCTAACAATCCGTTCAGGTGAAACACATGCCATTATGGGCCCTAATGGATCTGGTAAATCAACCCTTGCTTATTCAATTGCAGGACATCCAAAGTATTTAATTACTGGTGGATCAGTGACCTTAGATGGTGCCGATGTGTTGGAGATGACTGTTGATGAAAGAGCTAAGGCAGGGTTGTTTTTGGCAATGCAGTACCCGGTTGAGGTTCCAGGTGTTTCAGTATCTAACTTTTTGCGCACTGCGGTAACAGCTATACGAGGTGAAGCTCCTAAGGTAAGAACTTGGGTAGGAGAAGTTAAAGAAGCTATGGCTTCGCTAAATATTGACACTGCTTTCTCGGAGCGAAATGTAAATGAAGGTTTTTCTGGTGGCGAGAAGAAGCGTCATGAAATTCTGCAAATGGAGTTATTGAAACCTAAAATCGCTATTCTTGATGAAACTGATTCTGGTCTTGATGTGGATGCGTTAAGAATTGTTTCAGAGGGAGTTAATCGTGTGAAAGCAAATTCAGAGCTTGGTGTAATGCTAATTACTCACTACACACGAATCCTTCGATACATTAAACCTGATTTCGTTCACGTCTTTGCAAATGGAAAGATTGTCGAAGAAGGCGGCCCAGAGTTGGCAGATAAACTTGAAGAAAAGGGCTACGCAGAGTACATAACTGCGTAATTGATGACAGTAGATCTAAGTAAATATCAGAGCGATTTTCCGATTCTTTCCCGAAAAGTCCGGGGTGGTAATCGTTTTATTTATTTAGACAGTGGCGCTACCTCCCAAAAACCTGAGTCAGTTATAACTGCTGAGGCCGATTTTTATCGAACCAAAAATGCTGCAGTTCACCGAGGTGCCCACCTTGTTGCTGAAGAAGCTTCGGATGCATACGAGGGTGCTAGGGCTAATTTAGCGAAATTCATTGGGGCTGAAACTAATGAAGTAATTTTCACTAAAAGCGCAACAGAGTCCTTAAACTTTCTGGCTTACTCATTCGGAAACAAGAACTCAAAGATTTGTTTGAAAGCAGGCGATGAAATTGTTGTATCTGAGATGGAGCATCACGCTAATTTAATTCCATGGCAACAATTAGCGGATCGAATTGGCGCGAAATTAACCTGGCTTCCAATAACCAACGAAGGTAGATTAGATCTTTCAGATATTGCCAAAGTTATTACAAAGAAAACGAAAATTGTTGCTATTACTCATCAATCAAATGTATTTGGAACAATTGTGCCAATATCGCAAATTGTTAAAGCGGCTAGGGCGGTTGGGTCTTTTGTAGTTTTAGATGCTTGCCAATCTGTGCCTCACTTTGCAGTTGATGTAAAGAAATTAGATGTAGATTTTCTAGCATTCTCAGGACACAAAATGTTAGGTCCAACTGGTATCGGAGTTTTATGGGGTAAATCTGAATTACTAGATCAATTAGAACCTGCTCTATTTGGCGGTTCAATGGTTGATTCAGTAACGATGGAAAGTGCCACATGGGCAAAATCGCCTCGAAAATTTGAGGCTGGTGTTCCTAACATGGCTCAAGCGGTTGGTTTATCTGCCGCTGTTGATTATCTCAATAAAATTGGAATGGAAAATATTGAAATTCATGAACATGCTTTAACCAAAGAGTTACTTGATGGACTATCGCAAATTTCTGCAGTTAAGGTTATTGGGCCGCAAGATATGAAGGATCGTGGTGGCGTGGTTTCATTTACGATTGATGGAGTTCACCCTCATGATGTGGGTCAAGTTTTGGATCAATATGGAGTAGCTGTAAGAACTGGACACCATTGTGCTTGGCCATTGATGCGCAAACTGAAATTAGTTGGCACGACTAGAGCATCGTTTCATCTATATAACGATTCAAAGGATGTTCAGGCACTGTTAGAGGCTGTAATTAAAACCAAAGAGTATTTTAAGGTTGGAAAATAAATGGAATTAGATTCACTCTATCAAGAGGTGATTTTGGATCATTATCGAAGCCCGAAACACAAGGGTTTATCTGCTGCGAAAGATGTTCAGGTTCATCATAACAACCCAAGTTGTGGCGATGAAATAACTTTGAACCTAGTTATGAAAGATGGAACGGTAGTTGATATTTCATGGGACGGTGTTGGTTGTTCAATCTCCATGGCAAGTGCATCAGTAATGAGTGATCTGTTAATTGGCAAACCATATTCTCAAGCAGTGGTTATTTTGAATGCATTTATGGAACTGATGCAAAGTAAAGGTCAGGGTGTGGGGGATGAAGATTTACTAGAGGATGGCGTGGCTTTCGCAGGAGTTTCAAAATTTCCGGCTCGAATCAAATGTGCTCTTCTTGGATGGATGGCCTTCAAAGATGCATCAACTCAAGTGATGGCCTAGAATTAGATCATGACTACTTCGATTGATGACGTAACTGAGGCAATGAAAGATGTAATTGATCCAGAATTAGGTATCAATGTCATCGATCTTGGTTTGGTTTATGACATGCGACTGGATGAGAATAACATCGCAACATTGGATATGACTTTAACTTCTGCAGCTTGCCCATTGCAGGATGTAATCGAAGATCAAACAAGACAAGTTCTGGCAGATATTACAACTGATGTAAAAATCAATTGGGTATGGCTACCACCTTGGGGACCAAACAAAATTTCAGATGATGGTAGAGAACAATTACGCTCGATTGGCTTCACTGTTTAGTAATTCGGCGCCTAATCGCTAAGGTGTTCTTATGTCAATGCATTCCACCTGGATGTCATTTAGATCTTTAACCCAAGACTCTTCGGTCAAAAATCAAAAACTAAAACCAGGCACTTTAAAGAGAATCGCTGGGTTTGCAATCCCTTACAAGGTATCACTTACATTTTTCCTAATAACCGTTGTAATTGATGCCTTTTTAATAGTTGCCACACCATTACTTTTGCGCAAATTAATCGATGATGGCGTCATACCTAAAAACATCCAGTTGGTAACGCAGCTTGCTTTAGCAGTAGGCATAATTGCAGTGCTTGATGCACTCTTCAGCATGATAGGTCGTTGGTTTTCCGCCCGCATTGGCGAGGGTTTGATTTATGACTTGCGTCGAATGATTTTTGAGCATGTTCAAAAGCAATCGATCGCATTTTTTACCCGAACTCAAACTGGCGCACTGATATCTCGGTTGAACTCTGATGTGATTGGAGCACAGCAAGCATTTACCTCCACATTATCTGGAGTTATAAGCAATTTACTGAGTTTGATTTTAGTAGCAGCAACAATGCTGACTTTATCCTGGCAGATAACACTTATTTCTTTATCTTTACTTCCCGTTTTCTTGTTTCCCACTAAATGGGTGGGTAGAAAACTTCAGGGGTATACACGTCAATCATTTGATATTAATGCTTCTATGTCAGCGACAATGACTGAACGATTTAATGTCTCAGGCGCGCTCTTAGTTTCACTCTATGGTGATTCAAAAACTGAGAAAAATGAATTTTCAACTAAGGCTCGTAAAGTAGCTGATATTGGTATCTCAATTGCCATGTTAAATCGAATCTTCTTTATAGCGCTCACCTCTATCGCAGCAGTTGCGACTGCAGTGGCATATGGTGTTGGTGGACATCTTGCCATCAGCGGAGATTTAACAGTTGGCACATTACTTGCGATCACTGCATTACTTGCAAGGTTATACGGTCCACTTACAGCCCTTTCAAATGTTCGAGTTGATGTGATGAGTGCGCTGGTGTCTTTTGAAAGAGTTTTTGAAGTATTAGATTTAAAACCGATGGTGGTTGATGCACCAAATGCAGTAAAGCTACAAACCAACAAGCCCGAATTAACCTTTGAGAATGTTTCTTTTTCATATCCGAAGGCGGAGGAAATATCACTTGCATCATTGGAAATTGTTGCAAAGCCAGAGATTCCAACAAGCGGTGAAGTTTTAAAAAACATCTCTTTTACTGTAAAGCCTGGAACCTTAACCGGCATAGTTGGTCCATCAGGTGCTGGTAAAAGCACTATTAGTAGTTTAATTCCAAGACTTTATGATGTTACAAAGGGCGGTATTTTAATTAACGGTTCAGACATCCGTAATTACAGCATTAATTCTTTAAGAAATACCATAGGAGTAGTCACTCAAGATTCACATATGTTTCATGATTCAATCATGAATAATCTTCTTTATGCTAAGAGTGATGCAACTATTGATGATATTCAATCAGCTTGTGAGTCCGCCCGTATTTGGGCCTTCATCAAAACTTTACCTAACGGATTAGAAACTGTTGTTGGTGAGCGCGGACATCGGTTATCTGGGGGAGAAAAACAAAGATTAGCAATTGCTCGCTTGTTGTTGAAGCAACCGAGTTTGGTAATCCTTGATGAAGCCACAGCACACTTAGATTCTGAAAATGAAGCTTTAGTGCAAGCAGCCCTTAAAGAGGCATTGGCGGGAAGAACTAGCATCGTAATTGCCCACCGCTTATCAACGATAATTCAAGCCGACCAGATTTTGGTAATAGACAATGGTGAGATTATCGAGCGTGGTACCCATGAAGAATTAGTAGCGAAAAAAGGTTTGTACTTTGATCTTTATGAGCGACAAAACTTGCAATCAGATTTAATTTAACCGTTTTCTTTTAGGCGTAAATATTGCATCTTTCTTAATAGTTTCGCGCCCAGCATTAGCGGCAATAACAGCAATGTAAGGAAGCGTTACTGCCCCAAAAAGTGCGATCCATCGGTAAGGACTAGGAAGTAAGACTGTCAAAACAAAGCAGGCAGTTCTAATCATCATTGATATGAAGTATCTACGTTGACGGGCAGATTGATCTAGAGTCAATCCTGATTGAGCAGTAGTGATTGATTGTGTCACTACTTTAGGTTTCTTCATGTATGGATATTAGGTCCTTAGTAGCAAATTAGCGAGTAAAAAAATGAGGTGACTCACTTGATGTGAGCCACCTCATTACTTTTGTGTTATTTAGTTTGCCGTACCGCGAGCTTTGGCAATTCGGTTAAGAATTTGATAACCAAATACAGCCATTACTGTGGCATTGATGATGCCACTGAATGTGTAATCACCACGAGTCCAAGCCATGTCGGAAATGCCGATGATTAATGAGGAGGCAGCGATATACAGATTAATTGGGTTAGCAAAATTAACGCGTCCATCAATCCAGATTCTTGCTCCTAGAACACCGATCATTCCAAATAGCGCAACTGTTACGCCACCTTTAACGCCAGCTGGTGTAGCGGAAAGTACTGCACCAAACTTTGGAGATAGAGCAAGCAATATTGCGCCAACACCTGCAAAAATGTAAGCAAGAGTTGAATAAACGCGACTGGATGCCATGACGCCAATATTTTCTGCGTAAGTAGTAGTACCAGAACCGCCGCCAAGTCCTGCCAGAGTAGTTGCAGCACCATCAGCGATCAATGCATTGCCAATCTGATCATCCAGATTCTTACCAGTCATCGCCGCTACTGCCTTTACATGTCCAACATTTTCAGCAATAAGCACTAATACAACTGGTAGGAATAGCAACATTGCGCTGCTATCAAAAGTTGGTGAGGTGAATGAAGGCATCGCTACCCATTTTGCAGCTTCTACACCAGCGAAATCAACATCTCCCATAAGTGCAGCCACTACGTAACCAATAACCAATCCAGCAAAGATTGAGATTCTTCCTAAAAATCCGCGGAAGAAAGCTGAGATGACTCCGATAGATAGCAAAGTGATTAAACCAAGACGCTGTCCTTGCATGAAATCATTTTTTGCTGCGCCAGCTAGATTTAATCCGATCACCATAACGATAGTTCCGGTTACAACCGGAGGAAGCAACATATCAATCCACGCTGTTCCTGCAGCCTTTGCAATAAATCCAACTACTGCAAGCAGTACACCAGCAGCAACAATGCCGCCTAAAGCAGCAGGTATGCCACCTGATGTTTTTGCTGCAGCTACTGGAGCCAGGAAGGCAAAAGATGAACCCAAATAACTAGGAAGTTTATTTTGGGTAATAACAATGAAAAGTAAGGTACCAATACCAGAAAAGAACAGAGTGGTTGTTGGTGAGAAGCCAGTGATAATCGGTACTAAGAATGTTGCACCGAACATCGCAGCTATATGTTGGATTCCCATACCAAATGTACGAGGCCAAGATAATCTTTCATCGATTGAAACAACCTCTCCAGGTTGAATCTGCTTACCATTTCCGTGAAGTTTCCAACTAAGCATTAACGCTCCTTAATTGATTTACCACCTTCAGTTTTGAGGATGGTTACGTTCCGGCCCAAAGGGGGTAGGCGCTAAATAAAAATAATAGAACTGCTCGAGATAAATACCGGTAGGTAATGCATGATTTTGCTTGGTTTTTATACGGATTTTCCAGTCCATACGCTCAATTTCCCCACCTGCTCATCCTTAGGTAAGATTTGCCCATCAAGTGGATGCATACGCTCCCACCTACTTCGCTTCGGCGAACTGGTTGCTTCTTTAGAAGCGCGGCTGTTGTTCGCTTGTGTAATGCCTTATCAATCTAGCGAAACAGCAAGGAGAAGTTATCAGCACAGAACCACGTATCAATGATCGAATTCGCGTTCCTGAAGTTCGGTTGATTGGCTATGACGGTGAACAATTAGGCGTAACTGCAATAGACAAAGCGCTTAAACTTTCTGAAGAGATCGGTTTAGATCTCGTAGAAATTTCACCAGATGCAAATCCACCGGTCTGCAAAATTATGGATTTCGGAAAGTATAAATACGAAATTGCGCAGAAAGCTCGGGAAGCAAGACAAAATCAGACACACATAGTTGTGAAAGAAATGCGTCTTCGACCAAATATCGAGCCTCATGATTACGAGACAAAACGAAATCATATTGAGCGATTTTTGTTAGGTGGAGATAAAGTGAAGGTAACTATCCAGTTTCGTGGTCGAGAGCAATCTCGTCCAGAGATGGGATACCGGTTATTACAAAAGCTTGCTGAAGAGTTAGCCGAAGTATCGCTTGTCGAGTTTGCGCCAAAGCAAGAAGGTCGCAATATGACAATGGTCCTTGGTCCAGCTAAGAAGCCAGGTTCTGCAAAGAAAGCAGCACCAAAGGCACCAGCAGTACAAAAATAGTTTTATAAGCAATTCAACAGGAGGTAAGTAAATGCCAAAGATGAAGACACACAGTGGGGCGAAGAAACGTTTTCGTGTCACTGGTTCCGGAAAGATCATGCACGAGCGTGCTGGCAAGCGCCACCTGCTTGAACGCAAATCATCAAGATTAACTCGTCGCCTAACTGGCGATGTGACCGCTAAAGCGCCTAATGCATTTGCAGCAAAGCGCATGCTCGGTTTGAAGTAAGGGAGAGATAAATGGCTAGAGTAAAACGTGGTGTGCATGCGGCGAAGAAGCGCCGTACAACTTTAGAGCGTGCTGCTGGATATCGTGGGCAACGTTCACGTCTTTTTTCTAAGGCAAAAGAGCAGGTAACTCACTCTCTTGTTTATGCATTTAATGATCGTAAAGATAAAAAAGGTGACTTCCGTCGTCTTTGGATTCAACGCATCAATGCAGCAGCCCGAGCGAACGGTATGACTTACAACCGTTTAATCCAAGGTTTAAAGACAGCCGGCATTGAAGTTGATCGCCGTGTCTTATCTGAACTTGCAACAAATGATCCTGCAGCTTTCTCTAAATTAGTAGAGATTGCTCGCAAGAATGTTGTAACTGCTTAATTAATCTCTAATTAATTAAATAGAGATGGAAAATATTACGAGCCTTAATTCGCCTCATATAGAGCGAGTTAAGGCTCTTATTGGTTCCAGGGGCAAGAAAAATCGTGAGTTAGAAAATGCTTTCATCGCCGAAGGTATTCAAGCAGTTCGGGAAGCGCTAAATCCGAAATTAGTAGAGGGTCTGGCGGTAAAAAGAGTTTATGTAACTGAATCTGGAATGAGCAAATTGGCAGCATCTTTAGATGCTGCAGTTCTAGACAAACATGAAGTGATAATGGTTTCTGATCAGGTCATGAATGCAATGGCCGATTCTGAATCCCCACAAGGAATAATCGCTTTATGTTCAACCAAGACTTTAAGGCTGCAAGATCTGTGGCAGTCAAAGCCTAAGAAGATTGCTTTCTTCTGGCAGATTCAAGATCCAGGTAATGCCGGAACAGTGATTAGAAGCGCCGATGCAGCTGGATTTGATGCAGTAGTTTTTTCAAATGAAAGCGTAGATGTATTTAATCCGAAAACTGTTAGAGCAACTGTTGGTTCACTCTGGCATATTCCAGTAGTCAGCGATGTAGATATGAATGAATTTATCTCCGGTGCGATTGAAAATAAAGTCTCACTTTTTGCGTTAACTGGTGATGGCAAAGAATCTTTTGATTCAACATTTGTTGCTAAAACTTCAACAACACCATCAGCTTGGATATTTGGTAATGAAGCCCGTGGACTGCCAGATCTGCCTGGTGAGATAGCGACCGTGGCTATTCCGATGAAAGGCTTTGCTGAGTCTTTAAATGTGGCTAGCGCAGCGGCAATTGTCCTGCATTCTGTAGGTCTGTCCTTATAGACTAGGCAGATTATGTCGTTGGATCAGAATAAAATCGCCGAAGATCTGGCGCAAGCGCTTCGAGCCATTGAATCAGCCTCTGATTTAGATGCATTAAAACAAGTAAAAATTGATTACGTTGGCGATAAATCTGCGTTAGCTAAAGCTAACCAAGCTTTAGCAACTGTTGATCAATCTCTTCGAGCACAATTCGGTAAATTAGTCGGAGCAGCTCGTGCTGATGTTAATCAAGCCTTTGAACTAAGAAGTTCCCAATTAACTGCGCTTCGAGATACGCAAATGTTACTTACCGAAAAAGTTGATGTAACTCTTCCAGGTAGGAGAACTCTCAAAGGTGGATTGCATCCATTAACGATATTAACCAATGACATTAATGATCTTTTCATAGGTCTAGGTTATAAAGTTGCCGAGGGCCCAGAACTTGAAGCTGAATGGCTGAACTTTGACGCGCTAAATATCCCAGCCGATCATCCAGCTAGAACAATGCAGGATACTTTTTTCGTTGAACCAATTGAAGCCAAACTGGTTTTACGAACCCATACATCACCAGTTCAGATCAGAACCATGCTCAATGAAAAACCACCGATTTATGTAATTTGTCCAGGTAAAACATATCGAGCGGATGAATTAGATGCCACCCACACTCCAGTTTTTCATCAAGTTGAAGGTTTAGTTATTGATGAGAATATAACTATGGGTGATTTGAAGGGAACTTTAGATTTCTTTGCTAAATCAATTTTTGGTGATGCAGTAAAAACAAGATTACGTCCAAGCTTTTTCCCCTTCACCGAACCATCTGCTGAGGTGGATGTATTTTTCAATGGTCGCTGGATCGAATGGGGCGGCTGTGGAATGGTCAATCATAAAGTTCTTGATGCATGCGGCGTAGATACCAAAAAATACTCGGGGTTTGCGTTTGGCATGGGGTTAGAAAGAACCTTGATGGTTAAGCACGGCATTACAGATATGCATGACATCGTTGAGGGTGATGTTCGTTTTTCACAAAGTTTTGGCGTGGGTAAAAAATGAAGATTCCATTAAGTTGGTTGCAAGAGTTTGTAGCCATTCCCGCAAAGATTAATGCAGAGCAGATCTCACAAGCTTTTGTAAAGGTAGGTTTTGAAGTTGAAGGAATTGAAGAGCAAGGTGCAGATTTAAAGGGACCGATAGTTGTTGGAAAAGTTCTTTCAATTGAAGAATTGTCTGGACATAAGAAACCAATCAGATTTGTTGGCCTTGATGTTGGCGAAAAGAAGACACGTTATGTTATTTGCGGAGCACGCAATTTCAAGGTAAATGATCTAGTGGTAGTTGCACTCCCGGGAGCGGTACTGCCAGGAGATTTCAAAATTTCGGCTAGAGAAACCTATGGCAAAGTCAGCGACGGCATGATTTGCTCGGCTAAAGAAATTGGCATAAGTGATGAGCATGCGGGAATCATTGTTTTGCAAGAGGGCAAGGTTGGCCAAGATGCCAAGGCTCTTTTAGATGTGAGTGATGTAATTTTTGATATCGCAGTAAACCCTGATCGAGGTTATGCAATGTCAGTTAGGGGATTGGCGAGAGAATTAGCTGGCTCACTCCAGGTGAAATATGTGGATCCTGCTGATCCCAAAGTTGCTAAGAAGTTTGGGAAGAATAAGAATCCAAAAGCAGTAAGTGTGAAGATAGAAGACAAAACCGGTGCTGATCAAATCTACATCAGAACATTAGATCATGTAAATGTTAAGAAAAATACTCCACTTTGGATGCAAAGAAGAATTGAAAAGTGCGGAATGAGATCTATTTCGCTAGCTGTTGATATTACAAATTATGTGATGCTAGAACTTGGCCAACCGTTACACGCCTTTGATGCGCAATACATCATGGGTGGATTGCGGGTAGTCAGGGCTGGAAAATTCACTAAGTTAACAACCCTAGATAAAGTTGATCGTAAATTAGATCCTGATAATTTATTAATTGCTGATTCAAAAACTCCACTAGCTCTGGCAGGAACTATGGGCGGATTAGCCTCTGAGGTAACAAATGAAACCACTAAAATAGCTTTAGAAGCTGCGCATTTTGATCCTCTTAGCATCGCTCGGAACTCAAGATCACACAATTTATCTAGTGAAGCTTCTCGCAGGATTGAACGCAATACCGATCCAGCTTTAGCGGAAATCGCATCTGCCAGGGCAACCCAATTGCTGATTGATTTAGCTGATGCTAAATATGTGGGTACATCTCAAGCAGGTTTGCCAATTAAGAAGCGTAAGGTGAAGATCTCTCAGTCAAAAATCTCTAAATACTTAGGTTTTCCATATACAACTAAGCAGGTAAGAAATGCTTTGTTGTTAGTTGGTTGTAAAGTTACTGGCAGCACAGATCTATTAACTGTTGAGATTCCTACCTGGCGTCCAGATTTAATAAATTTCGCAGATTTTGCTGAAGAGATAGCCCGTTTAAATGGTTATGACTTAATACCGGCAACACTACCAATTGGAAAAGGTGGAGCCAGATTAAATGATATGCAGTACCGAAAGCGTGCTGTAGCTACCGCACTTGCTAATCAAGGATTCACAGAGGTTATTAATTATCCATTTGTTAGCCAAGAGATGGTTAATCTTCTCGGCTTTACCGGTGATAGAGCTAAATCATTCAAAATCGCCAATCCTATGTCAGAAGAATTCCCGCTATTACGAACACATCTTTTGCCTGGTTTGCTCACTACTGCTGTTCGCAATATTGGCAGGGGATCAAAGAATCTAGCAATTTTTGAGATTGGAAGTATTTTCAGAAACACTACAGCTCTAGGAAAAGCGGTAAATCCTGGGGTGACCAACCGTCCAAGTGAGAAAGTAATTAAAGATATTTATGAGGGTGTGCCAAAACAAATGTTGTTTGTTGGTGCGGTAGTGACTGGCGAAACAGTTTTAAGTGATTGGCAAGGTTTGGGCAACAAATTCACTTGGAGTGATGCAATTGCCAAGGCGCAGGAGATTATTGAATCAACTGGAAATGATTATGAAGTTATTAGTAGCGATCTAGCACCATGGCACCCTGGCAGGTGTGCTGAGTTGCGCGTCAATGGTAAGCCAGTTGCGCATGCTGGTGAATTGCATCCGCGAGTGATAAACGCTCTAAATTTGCCAGAGCGTAGTTGTGCCTTTGCAGTGATCTTAAGTGAATTGCCGGCAGCTGGTGTAAGTAAGGCTCCTGCGATTTGGAATTTTCCACCGGTGGTTCAAGATGTGGCGCTCGTTGTTGACGCCAAAGTTAGCGCAGCTGATTTAACTACCGCACTTAAGGTTGGAGCAGGGGAATTGTTAGAGTCAATCGTATTATTTGATCGATATGATCAAATGTCAGATAGCAAAGTTTCACTAGCTTTCACTTTAACCTTCCGTGCAGCAGATCGCACCCTTACATCAGATGAGGTTGCTAGATATCGCGATCAAGCAATTGCTCAAGCAGCTAAATCAGTGGGTGCAGTTTTACGAGGTAATGCATAAATATGCAGATATTTGCATAAATATACCAATACACGCTACTCTTAACCCATGAAAATCGGAGTTGTTGGTGCCAGCGGGTATGCAGGTGGGGAACTACTGCGATTACTATCAAACCATCCAAATTTTGAAATTGCTTTTATTACTGCATACTCCAATGCCGGAGAATCAATAACTGTCTTGCATCCACATTTGACTGCGTTTGAAGGGCAGAATTTTTCACCAGTTAATGTTGAGGATTTGAATAAATGCGATTTAGTTTTTACAGCTTTGCCTCATGGCGAGTCAGCAAAGCTGATTGGGCAATTAAATGAGAAGGTAAAGATTGTTGATTTAGGTGCTGATTATCGTTTAACTGATAAATCTCAATGGGATAAGTACTACGGGGGATCATACGCAGGTAGTTGGACCTATGGATTGCCAGAATTAACCGATCATCAATTGATCGCCAAATCCAAATATGTTGCAAACCCAGGTTGTTATGCAACAGCTATCGCACTTTCAATTGCCCCAGTATTAGCCGAAATTGATAGTGAAGATATTGTGGTGGTTGCTGCCTCTGGAACAACTGGGGCCGGCAGAACTGCAAAGGTAAATTTGATTGGCAGTGAGGTGATGAACAATCTGACCTCATATAAGTTTGGTGGTGTTCATCAACATACGCCAGAGATTGAACAAGTGCTCACTTCGATCTCCAATAAATCAGTGAAGATCTCATTCACTCCGATACTTGCACCGATGCCAAGAGGAATTTTAGCTACAGTTTCTGCCAAGTTGAATAATTCATCCTCTGCAGCAAAACTTAGAACTACATTTTCTGATTTCTATCGTGAGAGTAAATTTGTTTCTCTTTTGCCTGAAGGCCAGATGCCAATGACTAATTCAGTACTGGGCACAAATAATGTTTCTATGCAGATTGCGCTGGATTCACATGTTAATCGCATGGTAGTTTCAACAGCCATTGATAATCTTGGTAAGGGTGCAGCTGGACAAGCTATTCAAAATGCGAATTTAATGTGTAATTTGGCAGAGGATGCTGGCTTGAAATTAGCAGGTGTTAGATGATCGTCATTAAATACGGTGGCAATGCATTGCCAGATCAAAACACATCCGATCCAGTGCTAGAAGCAATCGCAGATGCTTTCTTAGATGGTGAGCAAATAGTTTTAGTTCATGGCGGGGGACCTCAAATTGATGCTGCCCTAGCTGAAAAAGGCATTGGCAAAAATAAAGTTGCCGGCTATCGAGTGACCGATGAAGAAGTTTTCAGCGTTGTGCAATATGTGCTCAGTGGCCAAGTTTTAAGATCGATAGTCAATTACTTAATTGGAAGTGAAGTTAATGCCGTTGGTTTATCTGCCTCAGATGGGGGATTAATCAGAGCTCGAAAATTCAAGCCAATTGTTGACGGTAAATCAGTTGATATTGGTTATGTTGGAGAGGTTGATGAAATTAATCCGATGATTTTAGAAACCTTGATGACAGAAGGTTTCCTACCAGTCATCTCGCCAGTGGCAACAGATAACGATGGTGTTGGCTTTAACATCAATGCTGATTTAGTAGCTGCCGCGGTTGGTGGGGCGTTGAGAGCTGATTCAGTTCTCTTTCTAACAGATGTTGATGGTATCTACCGTGCCTGGCCGGATAAGTCTTCATTGATCTCTGAAATCTCAATTGATGAGTTAAAACAAATTGCTCC
>Ga0209770_10000041_pt1 | contig 75694 bp, 67 predicted proteins | sample LauGreSu1BDMLBDD_2_FD_187572 | JGI IMG/M metagenome (GOLD analysis project Ga0209770, IMG submission 187572) | Freshwater lake microbial communities from Lake Michigan, USA - Su13.BD.MLB.DD (SPAdes) (version 2) | ecosystem: Environmental > Aquatic > Freshwater > Lake | place: Lake Michigan, USA... | reverse complement strand
AATTGTTTTGGGATATGGGCCTTACCGCAGAGGTAAGGGATTTCTTAACCGTTTAATCCGTTTTGATACCGCCTTCATTGCCTTAAACTATTTTTCTTTTGCGCTCAACAAGCTGCCTTACATGGGGGTTGGGAGAAACCTGGCGTATTCAAGGAAGGTATTTGATAGCGTTGGAGGTTTTAAATCCCATTACCATTTGGTCTCTGGAGACGACGATTTACTGATCCAACAAGCCGCAAAAAACAACAATTATTGCATTGAAATCGCAGAAGAATCCTTTTGTTATTCTGAACCTCATACCGAGTGGGTGCGGTGGAAGCTTCAAAAGACCCGGCATTACTCTACTTCAGGAAAGTACCATGTTATTAAAAAAGCGTTGTTAGGAATATATCCTTTATCCTTGTGGTTCATGGTGTTTAGTTTTATTCTTTTGTGCTTGACAAATAATGTGAGTTGGATGGTTCTTGGGGTTCTTTTTTCAATGACCATGCTTAAATGGGTGATGATTGGACGAGGATTGCGGAGGTTGAAGGAAAATGGATTAGCTTGGTTTTTCCCATTGTGGGATTTGTTTTACGCGATCATGATTCCTGTCCTTTATTTGTCCGTAAACCGAAAAGTAAAAAGCCGATGGTAGAAACAGAGCATCTTTCCGATAAAGCTAAGCATGATTTGGTCTTGATTGATAAGGCGAAGTCAGGAAATCAAGCAGCATATGCAGAATTAATGGAGCGCTACCGTGAGTCCATTTATTTCATGATGCTAAAAATGGTGAAGAATCCCGATGATGCCGACGATTTAACCATTGAGGCTTTTGGTAAAGCCTTTAATCGAATCGATCAATACTCACCGAGCTTTGCATTTAGTACCTGGTTGTTTAAAATTGCTTCCAATAACGGTATTGATTTTATCCGTAAAAAAAGGCTTGCCGTGATGTCCATGGATCAAGGGTTTTCTAATGCTGACGGAGAATCGGTTAGGATCGACGCCAAAGCTGCTGTCAACAATCCTGAAGAGTCGATGATGCACGACCAAAAAGTGATTCACATGCGTCTATTGGTCAGTAAGCTCAAACCCCGTTATCGACTCTTGGTTGAAAAACGATACTTTGAAGAACTATCGTATGAAGAAATTGCCGATGAGTTGAATTTGCCCTTGGGCACTGTTAAGGCACAGCTGTTCCGAGCACGGGATTTCCTCGCAGGGATGATGGATAAAACCAAAGACACGATTTAATTCATTTCGGTGGAAATATTGCTCCGTTACTTTCCTGAATTAACGGCTCAACAACAAACCAAATTCAAGGAATTGTTGCCTTTGTATGCGCATTGGAATGAGCAAATTAACGTGATATCACGGAAAGATTTAGATAATTTTTATGAGCGTCATGTCGCACATTCGTTGGCGATTTCCAAGGTTGTTGCATTCAGGCCAAAGGCTCACATACTCGATGTAGGCACAGGTGGTGGATTTCCAGGAATTCCATTAGCTATCATGTTTCCTGAGTCCAACTTTGTTTTAGTGGATTCTATCGGAAAAAAAATTAAAGTCGTTAAAGAAGTTGCACAAGCCCTGGATTTGACCAATGTTGTAGCACATCATCAACGTGCTGAACAAGTAGAAGGCACATTCGACTTTGTCGTTTCTCGTGCAGTAACCCGAATGCCGGTTTTTGTGGATTGGGTTAAAGATAAGATTCGAAAAGGAAAGGTAGACGATCAAGTTTTTAGAGGTATTTTGTACCTAAAAGGGGGGGATTTAACGGAAGAAATGCAAGGAGTTAAAGGCTCAATTCAGGAGCATTTACTTTCAGATTATTTTAAGGAATCATTTTTCGAAACAAAAAAAGTGGTTCATTGGCATCATTGATTGCGCAATATTTCTTGAATTTCAGCACAGTCACTCAATAAAAAGAAGCTTCCGGTCACCAAAATTCCTTCGGTACCTTTTCGCATTTGAAGCGCTTTTTCAATGCCCTCGTTTACTTCAGCCGCGTAATGAACTTCGGATAACGGCAATTTTTCAACGGCTTCTACCAGGGTCGATCCTCGATAACTGCGGGCGTTTGTAAATTCACAAAACACCCAACGTTCTATCTTATATTCGGACAAATGTTCCAGGGGTTTATCGTTCGATGCGCCAAAGACGACCGTTAATTCTTTGACTCCCATATTTCCCAAAGCCTTCAAGGTAGTTTGTAAGCCATCAGCGTTGTGTGAGGCATCGTACCAAAGATTCGCGAATTTTTGAGAAGGGGTTAATCGACCAAGCAACCCGGTGGTTTTGAAAAGATGTTGCCACGTGTCAATGGCATTGAATTCCTGAGGATTAAAGCCTAAAAGGCTTAGGGCCTTTAAGGCTAAGGCTGCATTTTTGCGTTGGTAGAGCGGCAGTTGCTCGTGAGGATCGTCGATACTGCTATTGATGAAGTGAATGGGGGCATGATAAAGTTTGGCTTTTGCTTGAAAGACTTTTTTTAATGCCTCACGTTCTTCTCCGCATAAAACCGGCACACCTTCTTTGATGATACCTGCTTTTTCGCTTGCGATTTCAGGTAAGGTTTCACCGAGAAATGCTTGATGATCGTATCCAATTTGGGTGATTACCGATACAAGTGGTCGAACTACATTCGTTGCGTCCAGCCTTCCGCCCATCCCGGTTTCAAGTACGACATAATCACAGCGCACTTGTTTAAAATATACCAAGGCCATCGCGAGGGTAATTTCGAAAAACGAGCTATCGATAGGAGTTTTTACCATTTGTTGACAAAAAGTTACAACGGCCTCTTCCGAAATGCATTGGCCGTTTACGCGGATTCTTTCTCGAAAATCTACGAGGTGGGGTGAGCTGAATAGCCCAACCCGAAAGCCCTTTTGTTGTAAAAAACTTGCCATGAATGCGCAGGTAGAACCTTTTCCGTTGGTGCCCGCGACATGGATGAATTGAAGTTCTTTTTCAGGATTGCCAAGGTGTTGAACTAAGGCTTGTATATTCTCCAAGCCCGGTTTATAGGCAGAGCCTCCTACCTGTTGGTACGAAGGAAATTGAGAAAAGAGCCAGTCGACCGCTTCTGAATACTTATTGAGCACGTACTTTAACCGTCAGATAGTTAATATCGGATCTTCCCGCGGGATCTTTTTTGTATTTGACTTGTTTCTTTACTTCGCGAATTACATCATTAATGATGGTTTGATCGGTAGTGGTTGTTTTGCTTTTGATACACACGGCATTCATCACACTCCCATCACCAGCAACGGTGAGTTTTAAATGAATCTTTAAGCTTACATCGGTGTTATATTTAGGAAGGACAGGGTCGTTTATGCGTATTCTATTTCCGGTTCCCCAACCGTCTCCATCGTCTCCAGGGCCGTTTCCTTCTTCGCCTGTTCCTTTACCGAAAGTTGGTCCATCACCTCCGCCTCCGCCTCCGCCATTTCCGCCATCTCCAAATGGATTGTCCGACTGGAAAGGAGAGCTTGCGCCGTTGTTCAGATTGACACCAACGTTCTGGGTTGAATTCCCACTGAGAATGGGATTTTCACCGTTTTCCTGCGTTGCGATTGCTTGGGTTTGGTCTTGAAAGATATTACTGGGAGCATTGGAGGCAATTCCACCACCTTTACCTTCCTGTGCCTCAGATATCTCTTGCAGCGTCTCCTCCATTTCTGGGTCAATCAATTGCTCTTCAGGATTCAATACTACCTGAATCTCCTCTTTTTTCAAATCCTCTTTTGGTTGGTGAATTTCTACGAAAAAAGCTATTAGCAAAAGTGCTTTAACGATCGCTACAGCAATAGCCCAGCTTGCTTTTCGGTCGCGTTGTTGAGCGGCTCTTTCCGCAACATCGGTATTTACTAGCATAGAATTCATAGTTGGTATATCGTAAATTTAACAAAAAAGTTACGCCATAAGGAGTGCAATAGCATAACCCGTTACATATCCTAGTAGCGCCAATGGAGCTATTTTTTTTAAATACCACCCAAAGCTTATTTTTTCCATTCCCATCGCCACCACTCCAGCGGCGGAGCCAATGATCAAAATGGACCCTCCCGTTCCAGCGGTGTAAGCAAGTAAATGCCAAGCCTCGTGGTCCATCGGAAAAGGGAACATGCCCATGGCTCCAGCAACCAAAGGAACGTTGTCGATAATGGCTGAGGCAATACCGAGGATTCCCATGAAAACGGACGTGGAAATGCCTGCCTCTTGAACGGATTGACCCAACTGTAAAATCATACCCATCGATTCGAGAGCGGCTACGGTAAGTAAAATGCCTAAGAAGAACAGGATGGTAGGTAGCTCAACTTTTTCCAAGGATTTCATCGTTGGACTATACGGTTTTTGTTCTTCGTTGAATTCCGTGAGTTTGAAAGTACGGTTCGATTTCCATTCCGCATACAACGCAAACAATCCAAGTGCGAAAAGCATGCCCATATAGGGAGGTAGGTGCACCACCGCTTTGAGAACCGGCACCAGTAAAAAGAACCCAATTCCCAATAACAGCTCCGTTCTTCCTTTGTTATTGCCTTTTTCTTCAGGTTCGGTTAATGCTCCTTGGAAAACGGGTAACCATCGGGCGATGACGAGGGGAACAACCATGCAAAGAAGCGAGGGTAAAAATGTTTCAATCATCAATGGAGCAATGCTGATTTTTTGACCAATCCACAACATCGTGGTCGTAACGTCTCCAATCGGCGACCAAGCTCCACCCGCGTTGGCAGCAATGACAACAAAGCCCGCGTACCATAATCGATCTTCCGCTTTGTGGACCAATTTTCGATATACCGCAATCATCACCAAGGTGGTGGTGAGGTTGTCAATAATGGCCGAAAGAAAAAAAGCAAGGAGGCATATCACCCACAAGAGCGCATATTTTTTACGGGTCTTGATCAGCGGTAATACCGCTTTGAACCCGTCGAAATGATCGATGAGCTCTACTAAGGTCATAGCCCCGATGAGGAACATGAGGATTTCGGCGGTTTTTCCTAAGTGGTGCATGAGCGTCGCTTGCATCAAGGACACGCGCGCTTCTGAATTTCCGGTCAAGGTTGTAAGCACTTCGCTGGAAGGATTCAACCACTGTTCCATGGCGAATGGCGACATGAAGAGTAAGCCCCAGGCAAGGACCATCATGAGCAAGGCGGGGATCATCTTATCAATGCGGTGTACGTGTTCGGTGGAGATGACCAAATACCCCAAAAGAAATAATGCCACTAAAACGATTTCCATAAATTCAGTTGCAACAAAAATACCTGTTGGTCCAAAGGGAAAGGGTAAGCTTCGTTTTTATTCTCAAGGCTTTGCTGTGGATAACCTATTACCGTGGTAAATGTAGGGCTCCACCGCAAACGTTTTCCTTGGCCCCGGTAACGGAGGACAAGCAGTTGTATTCTTGCTCGAGGAAACGTTTCCCCAAAAAAGCAAAGACGATGGCTTCCTTGAATTCCAAAAGTTGAGTGGAAGGAATCACCACGTTTCCTGTGTACCGTTTTTTCAGCTCTTCCATTAAGTACGAGTTCAGGGCTCCTCCTCCCGTAACGTAAACGCTTTGAAGTTCATGTTTTTCAAGGGTTTTGGCCAGTTGCTCGGAGAGGTGTTGCGTTACGGTCGCTATGGCTATTCCTGCCGTAATATTTTGCGGAAAACACGGATAAAATTGGTTTTCTAACCATTCGGTTCCCAGCGATTTTGGACCCTCCAATGCGTAATACGGAAGCTGGTTTAAGGCGTTAAGCAAGCTTGAATCTGCTGCATGTTTCGAGGCAATTTCTCCACCGGCATCGAAGGCTTTTCCATGGGCTTTTGCAAAACGGTTCAACGGTAGGTTTCCTGGGCAAATGTCATAGGCAATAACCCTTCCGTTCTTCTGAAAGCTGATGTTGGCAAAACCTCCAATGTTCAGAAAGGCTTCGGCCTCTTGGCCGAATAAGGCTTGATCCCCGAGTGGTACGAGCGGAGCGCCCTGCCCGCCTGCGGCCACATCCAAGGAACGAAAGTCATTGATTACGGTAATCCCGGTCCCAAAAGCAAGGGTTGCACCGCAACCGAGTTGAACGGTAAAACCCTGTTCCGGTTGGTGGAAGACGGTTTGACCGTGGGAGGCAATAGCATCTACTGAATTGGGAGTAATGCCGAATTTTGAAAGAAAAGCGTTCACCGAGTGAGCGTAGAAAAGTCCTAATTTTTGGTTCAAATGAAAGACTGCCCGCGCACTCAGTTCCTCGATGTTTTCGAGTTCCAATAAGAGGTCCTGGGGAAGGGGAACGGTTTGCGCATGTTCGAGGCGAAAAGCATGGTTCGTGGGTTCGTTGGGAAAAACCACGCAAGCGATATCGAGGCCGTCCAGCGAGGTGCCGGACATGAGGCCAATAATTCTTTTTTCCTCGGTGGAATGTAATTTAATCAATGGAAAAATACCTTACTTTTGTAAAATTAACAATCAAATTTACATCCCATGCATTTTGAATTGACCGAAGAGCATTTAGCCGTAAAGGAAGCAGCGAGAGATTTTGCCCAAAACGTATTAAAACCCGGAGTGATCGAACGCGACAACGCGCAGCGATTTCCCGCCGAGGAAGTGAAGCAATTGGGGGAGTTAGGTTTTATGGGAATGATGGTTGATCCGAAATACGGAGGTTCCGGCATGGATACCTTGTCCTATGTATTAGCGATGGAAGAAATCTCGAAAGTGGATGCTTCTACTTCGGTGTGCATGTCGGTGAACAATTCACTGGTTTGTTGGGGATTGGAAAAATTCGGAACCGAAGAGCAAAAACAAAAGTACCTCGTTCCACTCGCCAAGGGGGAGAAAATTGGGGCGTTCTGTTTATCCGAGCCTGAAGCGGGTTCGGATGCTACGTCGCAGCGAACCACAGCTATAGACCATGGAGATTATTACCTATTGAACGGAACTAAAAACTGGATTACCAACGGTTCTTCCGCTTCCATTTACTTAGTGATCGCTCAGACCAACGTTGAGTTGGGGCACAAAGGCATCAACGCGTTCATCATCGAGCGAGGCATGGAAGGCTTTGTGGTGGGTGCCAAAGAAGATAAAATGGGAATCCGAGGAAGCGATACGCATACCTTGTTGTTCAACGATGTTAAGGTTCCAAAAGAAAACCGCATCGGAGAAGATGGATTCGGATTCAAATTTGCCATGAAGGTGTTGAGTGGTGGACGGATCGGAATTGCAGCCCAAGCTTTAGGTATTGCTGCCGGAGCGTTGGAACTTTCCGTAGCCTATTCAAAAGAGCGTCAGGCCTTTGGAAAAGAAATCTACAAGCATCAGGCGATTGCCTTTAAAATTGCCGACATGGCAACGGAAGTTGAAGCAGCCCGGATGTTGGTGTATAAATCTGCGGTGGACAAAGACCAAGGACGAAACTACGACCAATCGAGTGCTATGGCGAAATTGTACGCGTCGAAAGTGGCGATGGAGCAAACGGTAGAGGCGGTACAAATCCACGGCGGCTACGGATTCGTGAAAGAATACCACGTAGAACGCTTAATGCGCGATGCAAAAATCACCCAGATTTACGAAGGAACCTCGGAGGTACAGAAAATTGTCATCTCTAGAGGGGTGTTGAATGCCTGATGATTTAATTTGAAATTATCATCCCCCTTTGTCCCCCTTCAAAGGGGGAAATCACTTCCTCCCTTTCGCTTGCGCTAAAGCTATAGCGAAGGCGCAGAGGGAGGACAGAGGAGGGTGAAATAACGCTGGCCGAGTGATTCCGCCAATTGGCGGAATAGTATCGAGGTCAGCGAACAGAAACCCTACAACCCCCTCACCACCTTCAAGGCTTCATCAATGTGCTGTGTAGCATTGAGTTGCGAATTAAAAATCCCGCGAACTACTCCGGTTTTATCGATGATATAGGTAACGCGACCAGGCAGTAAGCCAAAGAGAGATTTCGGAACGCCGAACAAGGTTCTCACTTCTTTTTTCTCGTCGGCTAAGAGGGGAAATGGCAACTTGTATTTAATCGCGAATTCCTTGTGGGCTTTCGGGGCATCCGAGGAAATGCCAATCACTTCACAGCCGAGGTCTTGAAATACCGTGTATTGGTCCCTGAAGCTGCAGGCTTCTTTGGTGCAGCCTGGTGTGTCGTCTTTCGGGTAGAAATACAAAACCACGGTTTTTTGTCCAATAAACTCCATAATGTTTACGGGAGTTCCGTCTTGGTTTTGTAAGGTAAATTCTGGGATTTTGTCGCCTATTTGTATCATGCTGTTTTATTTAATGCGGTTTTAAAACGGTCCAAAACACGGTTGCGTGCAAAGGAATGTTCTATGATAGGTTGTGGATATGCTGAAGTGCCGTATTCGGGAACCCAACGTTTTACGTATTCCAATTTTGGATCGAATTTTTCTTGCTGCGCGGTAGGATTAAACACCCGGAAATACGGTGCCGCATCGCAACCTCCTCCCGCTGCCCACTGCCATCCGCCAATGTTGCTCGCCAATTCAAAATCTAAGAGTTTTTTAGCAAAATACGCTTCTCCCAAGCGCCAATCGATCAATAAATGCTTGGTTAAAAAGCTGGCAGTCACCATGCGCACACGGTTGTGCATGAAGCCGGTTGCGTTCAGTTCCCGCATGCCTGCATCTACCAACGGATATCCTGTCGTGCCGTCACACCAGCGCTTGAAATGTTCGGGGTTGTCTTCCCACTGTACCGCGTCATAGGCCGGACGGAAAGCGCCCGTAACCGTGTAGGGGAAATGGTAGATAATCATTTGATAGAACTCCCGCCAAATGAGTTCGTTTAAATAGGTTTCATTCAAGGGGAGCGCTTTCAAGGCTAAGGTTCGAATGCTGATCGTCCCAAAACGCAGGTGTATGCCAAGCTTTGAAGTGCCCGGTTTCGCCGGAAAATTCCGTTGATCACTGTATTTTGAAATGAGCAAATCCTCTACCTCGGTGGCAGGAAAATGGAGTCCAGAGGGCTCAAATCCTAAGTCCGTTAAACGGGGGATTTTTGGCTCCTTATCAATGCCCTGAACACGGTTTAGTGCTCCTTTGGAATCGTGAAGGGAAATGGGTTCTTGGCTCAGGCGCTCTTTCCATTTACGGGAATAGGGGGTAAAGACGGTGTAGGGAGTACCATCCCCTTTCATTACCTCGTTTTTCTCGAAAATGACATGGTCTTTTGCTCCGGTAAAGGATATACCCATGGACTGTAAGATATCATATAATGTCTTATCGCGCTGAAGAGCGTAGGGCTCATAGTCGCGGTTGGTAAACACCTGGTCTATGTGCCATTCTTTCGCCAAGGCAGGGATGATTTCTATCGGATTGCCGATTTCTACCCGGAGTTGGAGGTGGTGTTCAGCATATTCCTTCGACAAGCGTTCAATTTCCCGATGGATGAACTCCACCCTTGCGTCGTTCTTGTCCAATTCTTGTAGGATTTGCGTATCGAAGATAAACACGGGTTGCACCGTAGATGCATTCATGCATGCCTTGAATAACCCGGCATTGTCCTCTATACGCAGATCACGACGATGCCAAAAGATCGCTTTACTCATAAGGGGTACAACAAGAAACTAGCGATTATGTTTGTCGTGTCGTGCCGTTTCAAATCCAGCGAATCTGCACGCGAAGAATTCCTTATCTTTGCTGCATGACTTCACGTGTCAATTGGTATATTGCCTTTCAGCGTGCATTGTTTCGGATAAAGGAAAGACTAACACCAAAGCAGTTTATTTTGATTGCGGCCGTATTGGTTGGATTATCCGCAGGAATGGTTTCCGTGGTACTTAAGGTGATGGCGCATGAAATTTATCATTTTGCCTTAATTAGGACGGACGGATCCAGTTGGTTTTATGTATTACTTCCATTTTTTGGAATCTTGATTTCTGCGTTATTAATTCGCTACCTATTTAAAGGTAATTTTAAAAAAGGTTTAGGGCAGTTGCATGAGAACATTGCTCGGAAATCTGGGATTATGGGAAGGCGAACCATGTTTGATCAGGTGCTTACTAGTTCGATTACCGTGGGTTTAGGGGGGTCGACCGGATTGGAAGCTCCCTTGGTGCTAACAGGAGCATCCTTTGGTTCCAATTTTGCACAAACCTATCGCTTAAGTGTAAAAGATCGTTTTTTATTAATTGCTTGCGGCATTGCTGCCGGAATTGCCTCGGCCTTTAATGCGCCGATAGCGGGCGTCCTTTTCGCATCGGAAGTATTACTCATTGATTTTTCAATCAATGCCTTGGTACCGGTTATTATTTCTGCTGCTTCTGGAGCCTTGGTCTCAAAAGTTGTACTAAATCAAGGGGTAATGCTGAACTTTAAAGAGGTAAGTGATTTTAATTATTGGAATGTTCCGTTTTATGTGATGCTTGCCTTGTTGACAGGTTTGTTTGCCGTATATCATGTGCGCGTTTTTCCGAGGGTGGAGCGTTTCTTTTCTCATCGAATTCAATCGTTTTGGCCGCGTACGATTACCGCAGGATTGTTGGTTTCTCTGATGATCTTTACGCTTCCACCTTTGTTTGGGGAGGGTTACCAGTTCATTGTTGAATTGGCGTCCGGACATGGGGATTTACTTTTTAAGAATTCCTGGCTTCATTCCTTGTTAGAAAATCACTGGTTGTTCTTAGTTGCTATTTTGGCAATGATTTTAATTAAATCTATAGCTACGGCGATTACCTTGGGAGGCGGAGGGAATGGAGGAAATTTCGCGCCATCTTTATTTATTGGTGCATACCTTGGTTTTTTGGTGTCGGATTTTATTAATACGATAAGTAAGCTGGACTTACCCGTAGCTAATTTCACGATGGTGGGCATGTCGGGGTTGTTGGCGGGAATCTACCATGCGCCACTCACTGCCATCTTCCTTATAGCAGAGCTAACAAGCGGTTATTCACTAATTATTCCATTGATGATTGTTTCGTCAATTAGTTTTGTGATTTCGAAGTACTTTGAACCCTATGGAATGGATTTAAAATCATTGGTAAATAAGAAAACAGCTACCGCAGGAGATAGAGATTTCAATTTATTGATACAATTGGATGTTAAGGACGTTACTGATACATCTTTCACGTTAATCCCTTCCACGATGTTGATTTCTGATTTTATTCCCCTTGTAGCTAGATCGGTGGATCCTTTTTATCCGGTAGTTGACAAACACGGGGATTTCGAAGGATATGTTGTGGTTGATGAAATTCGCGCCCTATTAATGAATCAGGACTTTGACCATAGTATGGCAGTATCAAGTATCATGTCGATTCCGAGTTTTAAAGTTAATATATCCCACACCTTCATTGATGTGATGCATTTGTTTGATAAGTCGGAGTTGAATTTTCTACCAGTTGTTGAAAAGGGTACTTTCATCGGTTTTATAAGCAGAATTAAAGTCTATAATGCCTACCGTGAAAAAATGAAAGAACAAAACCTGGATTAATCAATCAGCTTACTCCCCGTCATACTCAACCCAATTTTTCTCGGTCTCATAGAGCTTGATCGAGAGTTTTCCGTAGGCTTGTAGATGCGGTAAGAGGTTGTTGTAGCAGACCATTGCAATGTTCTCAACCGTAGGGTTCAAATCAAAAAACTCCGGACAATCCATGTTCAGGTTTTTGTGGTCGTAGCGATCGGTGACAACGTTGGAAATGATGTCTTTAAGAATTTTCACATCAATGACATAACCCGTTTCAGGATCTATTTTACCGTCAATTCCTACTTCCAGAACGTAGTTATGGCCGTGGTAATTCACGTTATTGCACAATCCGAACACCTCGTCGTTTTTTTCATGCGACCAATCTTTTCGGTACAGGCGATGGGCAGCATTAAAGGTAGCACGTCGAACAATTTTCATAATTTGAGGATATCGTTGAAGGCGGATTTATATTCTAGGACAATTTTTTTAAACCAGGCGGTATAGTCCTGCGGATTTCGTTCTACGTCTTCTTCAATTTCGTGCATGGCCATCCATTTAAAGTCGCTTACTTCGTCCGGATTTATAAGGGGTTCATCGTCGGTGAATCCAATAAGTACGTGGTCTAATTCATGTTCTACTAGATCGTTTTCCAATTCAGCACGGTAAATAAAACTGAATAGGGGGGCTAAGGAGGTTTCCATTCCCATTTCTTCCTTAAGGCGTCGGTTTGCTGCATCCACAATATTCTCACCGGGAAGTGGGTGACTGCAACACGTATTCGTCCAAAGGCCTTCCGAATGGTATTTTCCCAAAGCCCTTCGGTGAATTAGGAGATTGCGGTTGGAATTGAATATGAGGATTGAAAAGGCTCTATGCAACATGCCTTGAAGGTGGGCCTCCATTTTTTCCATGGTGCCAATTTCCTCGTCATTTTTGTTGACCAAAATGACTTCTTGCATCATAATAAATTCAAATTGTGTCGCACGTAAGAGGAAAGCAGTAATCGCACTTTTTTATTGTTCGGTATGCGCACTCTTTCTTCCAAGATGATTTTAGCGGGTGTTTGTTTAATCTTTGCAAAAAGTTTGTAGTAATAAACGTAGGCAAGATAAACGCCAAAACGGGCTTTTTTAGGAAGTTCTAATATGCCAAGATAGCCCGCGTGAAAATCGGCTTCGATGTCCCTTTCGATGTCGTGTTTTACGGTGGCGTTAAATTCGTTCATGTCAATTCCCGGAAAGTACACCCTGCCAAGGGCTTTGTAATCAGCGTTCAAATCTCTTAAGAAATTGATTTTTTGAAAGGCGGAACCCAATTTCATGGCGGCGGGTTTTAACCGCTGATATTCGTTTTCATCGCCAGCAACAAAAACTTTCAAACACATCAGTCCAACCACTTCCGCAGATCCTAGAATGTACTTTTTGTATTGTTCCTCATCGTAGGCTTGTTTGTTAAGGTCCATTTTCATGGATTCCAAAAAGGTTTCTATCAGGTCGTGGGGAATCTTGTAATAGTTAACCGCCCATTGAAAGCTGTTCAGAATGGGATTTAATGAGATTCCTTGAGCAATCGCTGTGTAGGTTTGCGCACGAAAGTCTTCCAACAACGCTGCTTTGTCAAAATCGTGGAACGTGTCCACAATTTCATCGGCAAATCGAACAAAACCGTAAATGGCATAAATGGGCTTCTGGATTTCTTGGCTGAGCATGCGAATTCCCAGCGAAAAGGAAGTGCTGTAACGCTTGGTGGTTAGCGTGCTCATTTCATGGCTTATTTCGTCAAATACGTGTTTCATAGGTCGGTGTTTTGTAGGATGTGCTTGGCTACCACCTCTCCAGAAATGATGGATGGAGGAACGCCGGGGCCGGGAACCGTAAGTTGACCGGTGTAGTAAAAGTTATCCAGGTTTTTATTTTTAATGCGGGGTTTAAAAATGGCCGTTTGACGAAGAGTGTTCGCTAAACCGTAGGCATTCCCTTTGAAGGCATGGTAATCTTCTTTGAAGTTGGAAATGGAAAAGCTGCGCTGGTATACAATGTGGTCTTTAATGTCGTTCCCTGTTAGCGCTTTTAACCGTTCCAGCAAAAGGTTGAAATAGCGTTCACGCGTGGGTTCGTCGTCGCTGAGGTCAGGTGCAATGGGAATGAGGAAAAACAAGTTTTCGCATCCTTCAGGAGCAACACTCGGATCCGTTATGGAAGGGGCACTAAGGTAGAACAAGGGTGCCGTTGGCCATTTTGGGTCTTTATAGATTTCTTTGCCATGCTCTTCTAAGGACTCGTCAAAGAACAGGTTGTGGTGCCGTAAGTTTTTAACGCGCTTATTGATTCCGACATAATACAAAAGGGCTGAAGGCGCCATGACGCGTTTATTCCAGTATTTTTCGGAATAGTTAGCACTTCCATTGAGCAAGTGTTGTTCGGTATGTTGGTAGTCGGCCGAAGAAATGAAAACGTCGGCTTCGTAACGGTTTCCTTGAACATCATATGCTGCGACCACTTTTCCGGCATTCTTTTCAAGCCGCATAATTTCGGCATTTGTTTGGATTGTAACCCCTTGTTCACGAGCGATGCTTTCAAAAGCTTCGATGAATTTATGCATTCCACCCATGGGATACCAGGTACCTAACTCCATGTCTGCATAATTCATGAGGGAATAAAGCGCAGGGGTATCTTTGGGCATCGCACCTAAGAAAAGCACAGGGAACTCCAACAACGATCGTAACTTAGGGTGCTTGAAATAACGGTTGACATATTTGGAGAACGAATTGGTTAAATCCATGGAAAACAAACCCTTCAAGAGCCGAAAATCCACGAATTCGGAAATTTTCAGCGAGGGTTTGTATACCAAATCCTTCATTCCAACCTCGTATTTGTATTTGGCGTCTTTCAAGAACGCTTGAAGTTTGGCGCCGCTTCCGGGTTCGAGGCTTTCAAACATCGCTTCCAAAGCTCCCATCGTGGCGGGAATGTCGGAATAGGTTTGATCGTTCCAATAAACTCGGTAGGAAGGGTCCAACCGTTTCAGGTCGTAAAAATCAGAGGTGGTATGGTTGAATTTTTGGTAAAACTGTTCGAAAACATCCGGCATCCAATACCAACTCGGTCCCATGTCGTACACGAATCCTTCGTGGGAGAATTGCCGAGCCCGTCCGCCAATGGTTGCGTTCTTTTCTAAAATGGTAACTTCCCAACCGGCTTTTGCGAGGAAGCATGCGGTGGAAAGTCCCGAAATTCCCGCGCCGAGTACGGTGGCTTTTTTCTTCATGGATCTTAATTATCAAGGTGCTGGTAGTCTGGCAACTGATCCATAAGCCTTTTTCTTGCTATGAAGATACGACTTTTTATCGTACCAATGGGTAAATCCATGGTATCGGCAATTTCTTTGTACTTGAATCCCTCAAAATGCATTTTAAAAGGGACCTTTAATTCGTCGTTTAAACCGTCAATCTTCTCATTGATTTCCTTGACAGCCAAGCGCTCTGAAGGAGAACCTAACATCGACCGCTGAGAGGTCATGAGGAAATCTTCGTCCCCTTGATCAAAAATCATTCGCGCTTTTGTATTCCTTCGGTATTGATTAATGAAGATGTTGCGCATGATCGTAAACACCCATGCCTTGAAATTCGTATTCGGCGTGTAGTACGATCGATAGTTGATAGCTTTCAGTAGCGTTTCTTGCGTTAAATCTCGCGCATCTTCTCGGTTCTTTGTGAAGTTTTGAGCAAACGAAAACAGATTGCTCTGGATTCCGACTAGGGCCTCATTGAATTCAATCGTTGACATGTTGTTTAATTTTATTGAATCAAAGTTAAACAAAAACCGTTTAACAAATCAAATAAAAAATTAAACAAAATGAAAAAATATGTTAAAAACTTTTCAAACAGCTATGAATCAACGATTTATAAATCGATGTTTTCGAGCATTTCTTGGGTCAAATCGGATAAATTGTACTCCGATTTCCAATTCCAGTCCGATTGAGCATAGCTGTCATCGATGGATTTCGGCCAAGAATCGGCGATGGCTTGACGAAAATCAGGGGCATAACGGATTGTGAATTCGGGCATGTGCTCTTGTATGCTCGCGGCTATTTCCTTGGGAGTGAAAGATATCCCGCCTAAATTGTACGAGGATTTGATCCTTAATTGTTCTCTAGGAGCTTCCATTAATTCCATGGTTGCGCGTATCGCGTCGTCCATGAACATCATCGGAAGCGCAGTATCTTCCGATAAAAAGCACTCGTAGCTGCCGCTTTTTTTTGCCTGATAGAAGATGTCTACCGCATAATCGGTGGTACCACCTCCCGGAGGACTTTTATACGAAATTAGCCCGGGATAGCGCAGGCTTCTAACGTCTACTTGGTACCGTTGGTTGTAATATTCGCACCAACGTTCTCCGGCTTGCTTCGAAATTCCATACACGGTCGAAGGTTCCATCACCGTGAATTGAGGAGTATGGTCTCTCGGGGTTGTAGGACCAAATACCGCAATGGAACTCGGCCAAAATATTTGTTTCAAATATCCTTCTTTGGCCAAATCCAAGATCGTGAATAATCCTTCCATGTTCAATTTCCACGCAAAGTCCGGTTGTTTTTCTGCGGTTGCAGATAAAAGTGCCGCCAACAAGTAAACGGTTTCAATTTTTTCGTTAATAATGAACTCACGGACCGCATCCCTGTTCAATATGTCTAAGGCCACATAGGGACCCTCGCTTAAATTCGCGGGTTTTTCCGTCTTAATATCCGAAGCAATCACTTGATCTTTTCCCCATTTCTTTCGAAGTGCCAGCGTAAGTTCTGTGCCTATTTGCCCACCAGCTCCGATGATTAACGTTTTTCTCATATGGCAAATTTAGCCAACTTCCCCTCAAAAAAAATGCTTTTTAAAAAACTGATTAAAATCATTTGTAACTTGCAGTACCATTGGTAATTTTGATTTTTATTTAACGAACTATGCCTTTTTATTACAAACTCGGATCCATTCCTCCGAAGCGCCATACGGTCTTTCGACAGCCCAACGGTTCTCTCTACCACGAACAGTTGTTTGGAACCATAGGGTTCGACGGCATGTCCTCTTTGCTCTACCACGTTCATCCACCCACGGTGGTAAAATCCATTCTGGGTAGCACTTCCGTTGCTCCGGAAATTGCCTTGGACAAGCACATGACCATGTTTTCCTTGCAAGGCTTCCAATTGGCTTCGAATCCCGATTTTTTAGCAAGCAGAACTCCTGTGTTGGTTAATTCGGATTGCTATATTGAGTTGGCTTCACCCACCGGTTCCATGACCGATTATTTCTACAAAAATGCCGATGCGGATGAAATAATTTTCATTCATAAAGGTAGCGGCACGCTCAAGACTCAATTGGGGAATATAGATTTTGCCTACGGTGACTATTTGGTGATACCTCGGGGAATGATATACCAAATGCATTTCAACGATGATAATAACCGGCTTTTCATCGTTCAGTCGTTTAACCCGGTATATACTCCGAAACGTTACCGAAATTGGTTTGGTCAGCTGTTAGAGCACTCGCCTTATTGTGAGCGCGACATTCGTCCGCCTCACACTTTGGAAACGCACGATACCGAAGGGGAGTTTCTCATTAAGATCAAAAAGCAAGACGTGATGTACAACTACGTGTATCAGCATCATCCCTTTAATGTGGTGGGTTGGGACGGTTTCAATTATCCGTATGCCTTTTCCATCCATGAATTTGAACCCATCACCGGCCGTGTACATCAACCACCTCCGGTGCATCAAACCTTTGAAACTTCGGGTTTTGTGCTGTGCTCTTTTGTGCCTCGACTTTACGATTATCACCCGGATTCCATTCCCGCACCGTATAACCATAGCAACATTGATTCGGATGAGGTTTTATACTATGTCGACGGCGATTTCATGAGCAGAAACGATATTAAACAAGGCCAGATTACCCTACATCCCGGAGGTATTCCGCACGGACCCCATCCTGGGGCCTACGAACGAAGCATCGGCAAAACCGAAACCCAAGAGCTTGCGGTAATGGTCGATACGTTTAAACCCTTAAAAATTACACAACAAGCACTTGGATTGAAGGTAGAAGGCTACGAAAAATCTTGGTTGCATTAAATAAACTACAAATTATGTCAGCAGAAATTAAAAACTTGTCCGATCTCCCGAACTACGAATACGGATTGAAAAAGATTTTTTCCGAAGCAGAGGATTTTCTACCCTTGCTGGGTACCGACTACGTGGAATTGTACGTGGGCAACGCTAAACAATCGGCACATTTTTATAAAACCGCTTTTGGGTTTCAGTCGGAAGCGTATGCAGGGTTAGAAACGGGGATGAAGGACCGGGTTTCTTATGTGTTAAAGCAGGATAAAATCCGGTTAGTACTCACTACTCCCTTAAACGAAGGTGGATTGATTAACGAACACATTAACCTTCACGGGGACGGAGTAAAAGTGGTCGCTTTATGGGTGGAAGATGCAACGAAAGCCTTTGAAGAAACGGTGCGGCGCGGTGCAAAGCCCTACATGGAACCCACCAAAGAAACGGACGAACATGGGGAAGTGATCCGTTCTGGTATTTATACCTACGGAGAAACGGTGCACATTTTTGTCGAACGAAAAAACTACCAGGGTATATTTTTACCCGGCTATAAAGCTTGGAATTCGCATTACAATCCAGCACCCGTTGGGTTGAAATTCATTGACCACATGGTCGGGAATGTCGGTTGGAATGAGATGAATACCTGGGTTGAATTTTACGCTAAAGTCATGGGCTTTGCCCAAATCGTGTCCTTCGACGATAAAGACATTTCAACCGAGTATACTGCATTAATGTCGAAGGTTATGAGCAACGGCAATGGTAGGATTAAATTCCCCATCAACGAGCCGGCAGAAGGCAAGAAAAAGTCTCAAATTGAGGAGTATTTGGATTTTTACAAAGGACCGGGGGTACAACACATCGCGGTTGCTACCGATAACATTATTGAAACCGTAAGCGCCATGCGCCAACGAGGGGTTGAATTCCTGTACGTTCCGGAAACGTATTATGATGATTTATTGGAAAGGGTAGGGGCTATCGACGAAGATGTCGAAACCTTGAAGCAACACGGCGTTTTAATTGACCGTGACGACGAAGGGTATTTACTTCAGTTGTTTACGAAACCCGTAGTCGACCGTCCGACCTTGTTTTTCGAAATCATTCAACGCAAAGGGGCCCAATCTTTTGGAAAAGGAAATTTCAAGGCTTTATTCGAAGCGATAGAACGGGAACAAGAAAACCGAGGAACTCTTTAAATAAAAAAGGAGGCCTAGGCCTCCTTTTTTTATATCGTCATGATGTCTTTCTCTTTCACTTCGAGAATATCATCGATTTTTTTGATGAAACGGTTGGTGATTTGCTGCACCTCTTCTTCTGCGCTTTTCGCCATGTCTTCGGAAAGGCCATCATTTTTCAGGTCTTTGATCATATCCATCGCGTCTTTGCGGTGGTTTCGCACTCCAACTTTAGCGTTTTCCCCTTCGGTTTTCGACCGTTTAACCAATTCGCGACGGCGTTCTTCCGTGAGCAAGGGAACGGCAATCATGAGTTGCTCTCCGTTGTTTTGAGGATTGAGGCCTAGGTTCGCATTGATGATACCTCGCGCAATTTCATTTAACATGGATTTCTCCCAGGGTTGCACCACAATCGTTCGAGCATCGACGGTATTTACATTCGCTACTTGTTGCAGCGGAGTCATCGACCCGTAATATTCTACCATGACCCCATTCAACATTGCGGGGGTAGCTTTTCCCGCGCGAACTTTGGTTAACTCGTTTTCCAAATGCCCTAACGTCTTTTCGTTAGAAGACTTGAGTTCGTCAAAAATTAAATCTAATTCTTCTGTCATGGCTTAATTCCTTACAAGGGTTCCAATTTTTTTATCTTGCATTAGTTGTTTCAAGTTTCCTATGGTATCCATATCGAAAACGATGATGGGAAGGTCGTTTTCCTTGCAAAGCGTGAATGCCGTTAAGTCCATTACACTTAGCCCTTTTTCATAGACCTCGTCAAAGGTAATTTCCTCGTATTTTGTGGCGCTAGGGTCTTTGAGCGGATCTGCTGTATAAATTCCGTCAACCCTTGTGCCTTTTAAAATGACATCGGCATTGATTTCAATGGCCCGCAACGATGCTGCCGAATCTGTCGTGAAATAAGGATTTCCGGTTCCTGCTCCAAAAATGACTATTCTGCCTTTCTCTAAGTGTCGCACCGCTCTACGTCGTATAAAGGGTTCTGCAATGGCTTTCATTTCTATGGCCGACAAAAGCCGTGTAGGTAGCTCGATGGATTCAAGCGCTGCCTGCAAGGCCATGGAATTAATCATGGTTGCAAGCATTCCCATGTAGTCGCCATGGGTACGGTCCATACCGCCTTGTTCGGCTTGAACACCACGAAATATGTTGCCTCCACCAATCACAATGGCAATTTCCACGCCCATGGAATGAATTTCTTTGATTTCACGAGCGTAGTTTGCTAAGCGTTGGTTGTCGATACCGAACTGCTTGTCTCCCATCAAGGATTCGCCGCTCAACTTTAATAAGATGCGTTGGTACTTCATAATTGCGGTTTCAAAGATAAATAAATATTGATTGTTCCCGAGGATGCAAAAAAAAAGCCCGCTGATGCGGGCTTCAATTAACTTAATGAAAAGCGCTTGAACTCGAGTACGGTTAAGCCTTTTTCTGTAGAATTTAAATATTGTTCGATCGTAAGCTTGTTGTCCCAAACAAACTGTTGGCTCAACAAGGTATTTTCTTGGAAGAATTTGTTCAAACGTCCCATGGCAATTTTTTCTGCCATGTCGGCTGGTTTTCCTTCTTGAATAGCTAATTCTTTACCAATTTCGATTTCTCGTTCAATGGTGCGAGCATCCACTCCGTCCTTGTTGATGGCAATTGGGTTCATCGCTGCAACTTGCATTGCAACCTGACGTCCTGCCTCAGCAACGGCCTCAGAACCGTGGTTTAACACAAGAAGGGTTGCTAGTTGGTTTCCTGGGTGGTTGTAAGCAACTACTTGCTCACCACGTAATACCGCATAACCCGAAAGATCTAATTTCTCTCCAATAACCCCAATTTGCTCCGTGATTTTTTCATCGACGGTTAAACGGTCATCGTAAGGAAGAGCTTTCAGTGCTTCAACAGACTCTGGTAAATGATTCAAAGCCAAATCAACCAAAGATTGCACTAATGAATTATAACCATCGTTTTTCGCAACGAAATCTGTTTCGCAGTTGAGCGTCAAAATCACTCCTGCTTTTTTGTCGGCAGAAGTTTGGGCTATGATAAGTCCTTCTCTTGCATCATTATCACCGCGTTTTGCTGCGATTTTTTGTCCTTTTTTACGAAGGATATCAACGGCCATTTCAAAATCTCCGTTGGCTTCAGTCAACGCGTTTTTACAGTCCATCATACCTGCACCGGTTTGTTGGCGCAGTTTGTTTACATCAGAAGCGGTAATTGCCATGGTAGTCTATATTATATTATTGTACTTCGTCTTGAGCAGCTTCTTCACTGGCTTCGGCGGATGATTCTGCGGATTCCTCGGCATTTGTTTCAATCGCAGCTGGCGCTATTTCTTGAGGAGCGACTTCCGTTTCAGTATTTTCTGAGGTCGAAGTTTCTGCAGTGGCTGCTACCGTCTTACGTGTTCTTTTCGTTTTTTCAGCGGTGCTAGTAGCTTCGGAAGTTGAAACTTCAACATTTCCTTCTTCATCGGAGGCCTCCATTTCACCATCGCCTTTAACGTTTTTACGATCTTCTAAACCTTCTTGAATAGCATTGCAAATTTCGTCAAGAATTAAAGCAATTGATTTCGTGGCGTCGTCGTTTGCAGGAATAGGGAAATCTACTAATTTGGGGTTGGAGTTTGTATCAACAATCGCAAATGTTGGAATATTCAATCGTTTGGCTTCAGCAAGTGCAATATGTTCCTTTAAAATGTCGACAATAAAAATAGCCGCTGGAGTTCGAGTCATATCCGCAATTGAACCGAATGTCTTCTCCAATTTCTCTCGTTGACGGGTTTTAAACAATTTTTCACGCTTGTTTAAGGTATCCCATGTTCCATCCGATTTCATTTTGTCGATCATCGACATTTTACGAATCGATTTACGCGTTGTCTGAAAGTTGGTTAACATTCCACCTGACCATCGCTCGGTTACAAAAGGCATGTTTACTTGCGATACTTTTTGCTCAATAATCTCTTTTGCTTGTTTTTTCGTAGCCACGAAAAGAATTTTCTTACCTGAGCGAGCGATTTGTTTCATTGCCGCGCTGGCTTGATTTAAATGAACAATGGTTTTGTTTAAGTCAATGATGTGGATTCCCTTCTTTTCATCAAAGATATAGGGAGCCATTGCTGGATTCCATTTGCGCTTAAGGTGACCAAAATGAACACCAGCATCTAAAAGTTTTTCAAAAGTAAGTTTTGACATATATATTTGTTTACGTTCCTAAAATAAAAGTTCAAAAGCAAAGGGTATTTTTCAATAGGGTGCTTTGCAATTTGGATACTAAACTTGTTCCAATAAATTAACGTTTTGAGAACTGGAATTTCTTTCTCGCTTTTGGTCTTCCCGGCTTCTTACGCTCAACCATTCGCGGATCTCTTGTCATAAGTCCTTCTGCTCTCAACAACGTTTTATTTTCTTCTGCGATTTCTACTAGAGCCCGAGAAATTCCCAATCGAAGGGCTTCCGCTTGACCGTTTACGCCACCGCCGTTGATCGATGCCTTAACGTCATATTGACCTACGCTATCGGTTAAAACAAATGGTTGTGCTATTTTTTGACGCAATAAATGCGTAGGAAAAAAGTCTTCTAAGGTACGGTTGTTAATGGTTACAACGCCAGTGCCTTTGGTTAGGTAAACACGAGCTACCGCAGTTTTTCTTCTTCCTAATGAGTTAGTAATTTCCATGGGTTATAAAAAATTCTCGATGTTGAATATTTCAGGTTGCTGTGCCTCATGTTTGTGGCTTGAACCTTTGTAAACGTTAAGGTTTGTGTAAAGTTTGCGTCCAAGCGCATTTTTGGGAAGCATCCCTTTAACGGCTTTTTCTACAAGTCGCTCTGGATGTTTCTTTAACATTTCTTCCGCAGAGGTAAACCTTTGTCCACCAGGATAACCGGAAAATCTTACATACTTCTTATCCACTAATTTAGTTCCTGAGAAGGCAATTTTTTCGGCATTAATCACAATCACGTTATCACCACAATCTGCATGAGGGGTGTAACATGTTTTGTACTTACCACGAATGATTTTCGCAACGATGCTCGCTAAACGTCCAACGTTTTGGCCTTCCGCATCTACCACATACCATTTTTTATTGGCAGTAGCCGTATTTCCTGAAACGGTTCTATAACTTAAAGTATCCACAGCTTAAAAAGTTTATTGTACTACCCTACTAAAGGGGTGCAAAGATAACTAGTTTGTTTCAATATTACAAAACAAACCTATTTTTTTCTTTTTATTTTGCTTTGAAGCTTGCAATTGCGTTCCGCGTGAATTCGCTTAATACGAGTCTTCCGCTAATAGCGGCTCTTTCCATGAGCAATGTGTCCCAGTCTTCGGTTCCTTCCCAAAGCGTTTTTTTAAGAGCCTCCATGGCTTCAGGACTGCTTTTAGCGAGGCGATGGGCTAACGCATTAACGGCATTTTCTAGGGCCTCCTGGTTGTCAAAGGTTTCGGCATAAAGCCCTCGATTGTGCGCCCATTCCGCGCTTTTCCATTCGGTTGCGTTAATGGCTAATTCGCTCATTGCGGAAAGTCCAATTTTTCGTTCAACCGCCGGACCAACCACAAATGGACCAATACCAACGGCCAGTTCCGATAGTTTAATTGCAGCTTCATCGCTTGCATAGCATATATCAACGGACGATGCAACGCCAACCCCTCCACCCACGGCTTTTCCTTGAACTTGTCCGATGATGAATTTTTTCGAGGTGCGGCATGCGTTGATTACTTTGGCAAATCCTGAAAAAAAACGCAAACCTTCCGCATTGTTTTGAATGCGGGTTAATTCATCAAAACTCGCCCCGGCACAAAAGGTTTTGTGGCCCGATGATTTGAGAATAATGACCTTAACGTTATCGTCTTCGCTCGCTTTTTGCAGCGTTTTTGCCAGTAAATCCAGGACTTGAGAAGGAAGAGCATTGCTTTGAGGATGTCCAAACTCAACGGTTCCAATTCCGTTTTCTTCAGTAAAATGAACCCAGCCTTCCATAATTTATCGTAAAACGAAACTGTCCTTACCGATTAATTGTCCATCGCAGTAGATGAGGATTTTGTAAGAACCTTTCGTAAGTTCTGCTCCTCGAATATCGTAATAAATGGTCAAGTCAATCGCTTCGTTTTGATAGTCAATGTCTTTTTTATCTGAATAGGTAAGCGTGCCCTGGTCGGTCTCCATGGTGGTGTTGGATCGATTGGTTAATACCTTTCCGTCAGGAGCAACAACTTGCATGTAAACCGATTTTTTACCAGCAGACGCAAGGGTGTTTTCTCCAATGGTGAACGTCGATTTAATCTGAACTACTTTTTTCGCCTTGTCGGCTTCCTTCATCTTACCGAACTGCGACATTAGGCCAATCGATGTGAATCCAAGGGCCTGTAATTTCGCGCCTTTTTTAATTCTTTCCGTTTTCTCTTCGGCATCCCTCTTGTAGTTGTCGCGCTCTTCAGAAGTGGAGTTCAATTTGTTTTTTGTTTCATCTAATGTAGACCCTAATTGAATATTGAGGGTATTTAATGAATCAATCTGCATCACGTAACCCCGCATAATCGAGCGAAGCACATCGTTTTCTTTTTTAAGTGCCATTAACTGTTTTGCTGACAGGTTGCGATTGGCGTTCAATTGATTTAAGAGTTCGGAGATGCGCTCCTTTTGTAAATTAAGGCTGTCCGCTTTACTTCGGTCCATGGCAATTAATTTATCATAGGTTTCAAGCATGTTTTTAAAGTCGGTTTTTAAGTCTTTGGAGACACCTCCTGTGTAATCCGACAACATCTCATTGAGTAATTCTTGATCTTTCTGTAAAGCCAAGTTTTCCTTCTCCTTTTTGTACAATTCATCCCTTTTGAGGGTCCACATATAGGCTATGGCCGCTATTCCTAAGAGCAATATGCAAATAAGGGCTAAATACAACATTTTATATGATCGACTGGCTCCTTCTGACATGTTTTTTTTTTTACAAAGTTACAAATTTTACAAATTTCAATAGTTCTTTTGAACGGAGATTGGACGAAGAAATCTGAATAAGGATGCTTCGCCTACCGATGAAAATCGTGCATCAGTGCTTGATGGGAAGGGGCCTCCGTGGTGCATATTTCTTTCTACCAATACCCCGGTAGGTACACCATTAACAATCATCCTTCCTGCATATTGTTGGGCAAATTCCCAAAGAGGTTCATTTTCTGGATTTAACCCCATAAAACTAACGGTTAGCTGACCGCCAATGCATCGGAATAAGTCCTTTAGTTGGGAGGGTTCTTCGTAACTCAACAGGCATGTAAATGGTCCAAACACTTCATGATGCAAGGGCTCCAGGTTTAAAAATTCTGCCAAACTAAGGGAGACAAGAGCGCTTAAACCATGCCAGGGAATTGGTTCTCCAAAGCGATTCACTGGGAGGTGTTGTTCAATTTCTTTTAGCCTCGAAACGTATCGCTCGTAGATGCTTGGGTGTAGCATGGGGTGCGAGGGGATCGCAGTGAAGTGTTGAACTAACAGTTCTTGAGCTTTCAAAAACATTTCCTTAGGAACCAAAATAATTCCGGGTTTAGTGCAAAACTGCCCCGCATCCTCCGTAATTGCTGATGCTAAGCAGTTAACTTGTTCCTCTAGATTCGGAACGTTATCTAAGATAATAACGGGATTAAGGCTGCCCATTTCAGCAAAAAAAGGGATCGGATTTTTCCGTTGATTGGCGAGTTGGAATAGACTCATGCCTCCCACTAAACTTCCGGTGAATGCCCCGCCTAGTATTCTTGGATCTTGGATGAGTTTTTGGCCTAATTCGAATCCATCGTCTAAGACATGGCCAAAGATCCCCCGAGGCAGGCCTAAACATTTGAGGGTTTCTTCGGCGATTTCAGCGAGAAAAGCGCTGGTGCCTGCGTGAAGAGGATGGCCTTTGACGATGACGGGACAACCCGATGCCAATGCCCCAATGGTATCTCCGCCCAAAGTTCCATAGGCCAGGGGAAAATTGGAGGCGCCGAAAACAGCGATCGGCCCAAGGGGTAAGAGTCGTTTAATGAGGGTTCGATCGTTAAATGATTGCGTAGCCAGAGGTTCAATTCTCAAAGCGCCTTCTCGTTCATAAACCTTGATTTGATGGAGCATGCGAGAAAATTCCCTTAGGAAGCGCTCCTCGGTTAAACTTGATTCCCGGCAATAGATCGCCATTAGGTCTGCTTGCCGATCGATTAATTGAAGGGTTAGATGCTCGAAAAACGAACGGCGAACCAGTGGGTTATCCCAAAGTTTGGATTCGTAGACTTCTTGGGCAAGGCAAATTTTTCGGTCGAGGTCTTCAAGCGAGGAAACCTCGTAAGATATTGGATTCGGGGTATTGCTTCGGCAATGAAATGTCGTAATTTTTCCCTTCAAATTTATACCTCTTCAATGGAAAAAGAATACGATTCCATAATGGCATTGGCCAGCATTTTTTTACATGCTTCCTCCACCTTTTGGTTGGCCGAAGCTTCATCTGCCGCTTCTAGAAAAAGGCGAATATGGCGACCGATTCGTACTCCCTGAATTTCACTTAATCCAATGGTCTCCATTGCTTGGGTTACGGCTTTCCCTTGAGGATCTAAGAGGGCGTCATGCGGCATCACATCTATTTCGGCTTTGAATTTCATTTTTGTTGTGGGATTAATTGCTCAATAAAAGATAAAATCAGGTACAAAAGTATAACGATTGGAATTGCGTAGATGCGCAAGGGGAAAATTGTTATCAACGATATTCCTAACAAGGCCCATCGAAGTTCATTGCCCCGCCATTGAAAATGTTTGAATTTAAGCGAAAGCAACGGAATTTCAGCAATAAGTAATAAGGGAAAGCAAAGACAAATGGTGGCCATCGTCCATGGGTGCATCAACCAATAAGTTACGCCTGAATCCGCGGTTATTGAATTTGAGGTGGACTGCTCAAGTAACAAGGGAAAAAATAAAAAGAAGAGGGCATTCGCGGGAGTAGGTAGTCCGATAAAACGGTCGCTTTGACGAAGGTCGTTGTTGAATTTTGCCAAGCGGAACATGGAAAAGAAAGGAATGCTTAAAGCGCTCAGGCTGATCCAATCTTCGAGATGGTGCAGGTTTAAGGTGTGGTATTTTTGATAAACGGCGCTTAAATTTCCGTTGAGCCTTAATTCCATGGTCATGAACATCAACATTCCTGGTGCAAGGCCAAAGGATATCATGTCGGCCAAAGAATCTAAGTCTTTGCCGATGGGTGACGTTATCCCCATAAGTCGAGCCGTAAAGCCATCGAAAAAATCAAAAACCATGGCCATGATGAGGCAGATAGCGCTCATTTCTAAACGACCAAAGAAGGCCAGTATGATGGCCAAAATGCCGAAAATTCCGTTGGCTGAAGTAAGTAAATTGGGTAAATTGAACAACTTTATGCCGTTTTGGTGCATGGTGCGACGAAGTTAATTTAAAAAAACCTTATTTTTATCTCGTTGTTTCCCTTTGACAATAATTTTCTTAATTCGGAGTTAAGGGCGGACATAATGCAGCATATGAAACACTTATTTATCCTTTTTTTAGTGGGTTTTGGAATTACAACTTGGGCGCAAGCACCCAAGTACTCCAACGAATTTTTACATTTGGGAGTAGGGGCAAATGCCATGGCAATGGGCAATGCGGTCGTAGCTAACACCAACGATGTTACCTCCGCATACTGGAATCCTGCTGGACTTTCTCAGGTAAAGGACTGGTTGCAAGTTTCTGCCATGCATTCTGAATATTTTGCGGGAATCGCAAAATACGACTATGTAGGTTTGTCTCATTCGTTGGGAGAAAAAGGAACGCTGGGTTTTACGTTTTTGCGCTTTGGCGTAGATGATATTCCAAATACCACGCAACTCATCGATAACGATGGCCGAATCAATTACGACAATATCACTTCCTTTTCTGCAGGGGATTATGCATTTATGGGGTCCTTTGCAAGAAAATTAAAGCCCAAAGGTTTATCGGTTGGAGGTACGGTAAAAGTAATCCATCGTCGTGTAGGGGATTTCGCTAAATCTTGGGGTTTTGGATTAGATGCAGGTCTGCAGTATCAAAAGAATGACCATTGGCGTTTCGGGCTTGTTGCGCGGGATGCTACCTCTACCTTTAATGCTTGGATTTTCAACCTGTCTCAGGATATGCAGCAGGTATTTTTGGCAACGGGCAATGATCTACCGTCCAACGGATTGGAATTATCCTTGCCTCGGTTTATTATTGGTGCGGCATATAGCCATCCAATAGGCGCTGCGGATAAAGGGTTTTCTATTTTGGCAGAAATTGATGCAGATTTTACCACGGATGGTCGTCGCAATGTGTTATTGTCGTCTGACCCGATCTCCATAGATCCTCATTGCGGATTGATGCTGAGCTATAAAAACTTGGTAAAAGTTCGCGCAGGTGCCTCATCCCTTCAACAATACCAGGCTTTTGATGGGGGCAAGCAATGGGGTGTTCAACCAAATTTAGGACTTGGTCTAGGACTTAAAGCATTGAATATTGACTATGCCTTTACCCGCTTGGGCGCAGCCGATGCAGGTTATTTTACGCATATTTTCTCGTTGAAATTGAACTTGTTACAGCCGAAGAAAAAATAGCCTATGAATCAAGGACTACTTTTTTTATTGTTCGCGCTATCTGTAAGTGTTTCGTCGAAGGCCCAGCAGTTTGGAAACGAATGGATTAATTACAATCAAAAATATTATGCGGTTCCAATCACCCAAACAGGCATACACAAAATAGGTTATCAAGCATTGGTAGATGCGGGAATTCCTGTTGGCTCAATACCGTTGAATACGTTTCAAGTTTTTGGTCGGGAAAAAGAACAGCCGCTTTATATCCCGGACAATTTTAACAATGTACTTGATCCCGGTGAATTCATTTATTTCTACGCGGAGAAAAACGACGGTTGGTTGGATTCCACCCTGTACAATAATCCTTCCTGGTTAGGAAATCCTAAGTACAGCCTTTACAACGATACGATTCGCTATTTTGTTTCTTGGACCAATGGAACCCCTGGATTAAGGTTTACGGAAGAAACGGATATCGATTTTGCACCGTATCAAGTTGCGCCGTATGTCTTATTCGAAAAGAGTCAAGTATTCAATCAAGCCTATAATGAAGGAGAAATAACCTCTCAAGCCGCCAGCTCTTTGTTCGTTCCCGGTGAAGGTTGGGGAAATACCATGCAGAACGGTGCAAGCGGTTACACATGGAATTATGCCTCTACGACCTTAGATAATTTGTATTCGGGTGCGGGAGCTCCTAACATTCAATTGAAATCGGTCATGGTCGGGGGTTCCAATGCCTATGCTCCGAATTTGTACAACCATCATACGAGGCTTACCGTTGGCAATTCTAACACCATCCTACTGGATACACTGACCGTTGGATATAATGCAATTAATATTAATAAACAATTTCCGGTAAGTCTTCTGCCAGCGAATGGGGCCACGAATTTTAAGGTGAATATTGTGGGAGATCTTGGAGTTGCCACCGATTTCCAAAGCGTGAATTTTTGGTCGTTCCTTTATCCCAGGACCATGAACATGGGAGGGACCAACAAGACCGAGTTTTTGGTCCCCAACAGTCCTAATCAACCAAAAACTTACCTTTCATTAACAGGGGTAAGTATGGGAGCACCGCTCGTTTTTTCTTTTGGTACAACGCCTAAATTCCTGAAGGCCGTTACCGGAGGTTCGAGTGCCCTCATGTTGGTGCCGAACGACCCAAACTATGCAACACAGAAATTAGTGGCGCAGTCGGGCAGCAGCGTTATCGATATTCCTTCGATTGCCCCGGTTTCGCCCTCAGGTTCTTTTTTCAATTTCTCGGCTACGCCCAATCTTGAGAAAGCTTTGTTGATGGTCTATCCAAAATTGTTGGAGTCTGGGGTGATTGACTATGCAAATTATCGCAGTTCTCCAGCAGGCGGAGATTACAACGTCATTTTGGCGGAAGTTGGGGAGCTTTACGACCAATTTGGGGGTGGGGTGAAAAAGCACGTCAACGGCATCCGGCGGTTTGCACATTATATACATGCTTTAAGTCAGGATAAACCGGTTGGACTCTTTCTCATCGGGAAAGGTATTCGCGAAGCCAATGTATCAACTACCTTAGCTACTGGACCTGGTGCTCGACAAAATGCCATAAACTACGCTAAATCCTTGATACCTTCCTTTGGTCAACCCTCTAGCGATCAAAGCATCACCTCAAACTTACCGGGTACGGATCTTTGGACACCGCTGATACCCACGGGAAGAATTGCTGCCAACAACCTTAGCGAGTTAGCAATATATCTTGAAAAAGTAAAGGAGTACGAGTTGGCCCAAGATTCAAATAGCGTTTACAATACCGCCTCGAAAGATTGGCAGAAGCATTTAATTCATTTTGCGGGTGGAGGAAACGCCAACGAACAGTATATCTTTCAGACCTACCTCAACGCCATGGCAGATGTGGCCGAAAACGACCGTTTTGCAGGAATCACCACCCGCATTGTGAAACAATCCGCGAATCCACTAACACCTGCTCAGATGCAGGCCATTTCTGATCGGATTTCCGACGGAGTAAGTGTCATGAACTTTTTCGGTCATGCTACCTCATCGCAAAGCGGATTTGACATTAATATCGATAATCCGGATCAATGGAATAACCAAGGAAAATATCCCTTATTAATTGCCAATTCGTGCTACAATGGGAATATTTTTTACAGTTCGCCCACCAAATCTGAGGAGTTTGTTTTTACGCCAAATGCAGGGGTTATCGCCTATCTTGGGACCCTCAATTACGGATTTTCGGGTTCCCTTTACGACTATTCTCATCAATTATATAAGCAGTTCGGTTTCCATAATTACGGTGGAACAATCGGTCAACACATCAAAAACACCATAGATTCGGTCATGAATGCGAATCAACCGCTCAGTACTGAGTCCGTGTTCCAGCAAATGACCCTGCACGGGGACCCTATGCTTCGCATCAATTGGCACACAAAACCCGAAATTGAATTAACCGATGAACGCATCGTATTTGGTCCGCAGAACATCTCCTTAAATACGGATTCCTTGACCATTGACATTAAATTGCGGAATTTAGGACAATCGATTACCGATACTTTCGCATTGGAAATTACACGCGATTTCCCGGGGTCTCCCTCGGATTCAAGTTATGTTTTTTCGGTTGCTGGCTTGGACTACGAGAAAAACATCGCGGTTAAAATTCCCTTCTATCCTTTAATTGGCGTTGGTTTGAATCAATTTACCATTTCCGCCGACATTCCCAATTTTAACGATGAAGTGTACGACGAAATCAATAACAACCGTGTGATGAAGTCCTTTAACATCAGCGTTGATGGCATTGAGCCGATCCTCCCTATGAATTTTGCGGTGGTTCCCAGGGATACGTTGGCAGTCTTTGGTTCGACCATTGACCCACTGGCCCCCATGAATTCCTACCGGTTTGAAATCGATACTACGCATTTATTCAACAGCAGCTTTAAACGTTATGCACTGAAATCTGGAACGGGAGGAGTGAAGTCGGTGAATTGGAACGAGTGGTTGCGCGTTTCAACCAACCAAAACGATCCTGTGGTATTTACTGATAGCACAGTGTATTATTGGCGTGTTGCCGTAAACGATGCAAATCCCATTTGGAAGAAACGCTCCTTCCAATACATCCCGGGTAAAGAGGGCTGGGGGCAAGATGATTTCTTTCAATTTACCGATAATGCTGTTACGGGAATTTCTATGAATACTTCCCAACTTCAACGACAATTTATTCCCATTCAAAAAGGAATTTCATGCTTGGTGAAAAGTGCCACAACGGCTCCTCAGATATACGATAATGCGTGGTTTTTGAACGGTGAACAGCAAGAATACGAAGTGTGCAACATGACACCGAAGCTGCACGTAGCGATTTTGGATAAAGGTACCTTGGTGCCTTGGGAAACGCGGTATACGTATCCGAATGGAATGGTGGTGAATCCGAATAATAATTTCGGAAATGCCAACGATAATTCGGGGTGCAAGCCTCGGGCAATGAAGTATTTTACGTTCCACCAGAACAGCGCAGCGCAACTGGCCTCTTTTCAAAATTTAGTGCAAAATGTGCTTCAAAACGGCGATTATTTGCTGGTGTATTCTCCGATGACCACGCGCTATGATTGGTGGAATACCTTTGCGCCGAGTTTGTATCAAACGTTTGCGAATTTAGGTTCGGATAGCATTGTTCCAGGACGACCAAACAAGCCCTTCATCTTTTTAACCCAAAAGGGAAATCCGAGTTTTGTCGTTGAGAAATTCACCCAAGGTACGGAGGATATTTTAATGGACACGGTAGTGTACGGATCTCAATTGGTGGGATATGAAACCACTCCGTTAATTGGTCCAGTAGATGATTGGCAATCGCTTTTTTGGAAACGTGATGCCCTGGAGTTTGTCCCGGGGGACAGCACACGCATGAGGGTGCAGGTGTACAACGCTGTCGGTGCCTTGGATCACGTTATCGATACCTTAATGACGCCTCACGATTCCATCATTAACTTAAACAATTTGATCGATGCTGCACAATTTCCCTACGCACGGCTAAACGCTTTCTACACGGACACCACAAATCAAACACCAGCGCAATTGGATTTTTGGCATGTAGTTTTTGCACCGCTTCCCGAGGCGGCGATAGACCCTTCAACCGCTCTCTTTTGGTCGGGTCAAAACGATTCCATCCAAGAAGGACAACCTCTGAAATTTGCGGTTAACATTCGCAACATCAGTCAATACGGCATGGATTCCCTGAAGGTAAGTTACAGCGTTATTGATGCTAACCAAACGGTTCATACCATTCCTTATGAGCGACAAGCGCCTTTATTGCCTGGTGCTAATTTATATGATACTATCACCATTCCTACCTTGAATTTTAAAGGGGAAAATTGGTTAAGGGTGGAGGTGAACCCCTACACGGATGCGAGCATGACCCAAACCGATCAGCCGGAATTAACGCACATCAACAACATTTTGCAAGTGGCTTTCCATGTGGGAGGCGAGGACGTGAATCCCATATTGGATGTTACATTCAACGGAGAACATATTTTGAACAACGATATTGTTTCGCCCACCAGTGAAATTTTAATTACGCTGAAAGATGACAATCCGTATTTAATCATGGACAGCGACAGCGATACTTCGTTGTTTGCGGTGTATTTAACCGATCCGGATGGCGTAATGAAAAAAATACCGTTTGTGGATGCCCAAGGAAATACGATAATGGATTGGATTCCTGCGAATGCTGGAAATAAAAAATTCAAAATCATATATCCTACCTTACTTACGAAAGATGGAACATACACCTTATTGGTTCAGGGGCAGGATCGCTCCGGGAATTTATCCGGTGATTTTGAATATCAAATTAACTTTAAGGTAATCCAAGAATCCACCATCAGTGAAATGATGAACTATCCGAACCCGTTCAGCACAAGTACACGATTTGTATTTACGTTAACGGGTGCGGAAATTCCCGATAAGGTTGTTATTCAAATCATGAACATCAATGGAAAAATAGTTCGTGAAATTACGGAGGCCGAGTTAGGGCCTATACGAATTGGTAGAAATATCACCGAATATGCGTGGGACGGACGCGATGAATACGGCGACTTGTTGGCCAATGGCGTGTATCTTTACCGAGTGCATGTGAGTGCTGCAGGAAAGGAGATCAAGCATTTATCTTCTGGGGCAGACTCCTATTTTCACAAGGGTCTAGGAAAAATGTACATCATTCGCTGATTCTTAGAAGAATTTGCAGCTCAGGATGGCGGTGTCGTCGCCGTAGGGCAATTCTCCTTTCCATTCGTCCAATTTGGAAAACAAAATGCTGTTCATGTCCTCCATTTTCAGGGTAGAAAATGACTGGGCAATTTTAATGAGTTGTTCAATGCTGAATTGCTCACCTTCTGCATTTTCCAATTCTACGACACCGTCCGTGTAGAGAATTAAACTACTTTTCGGAGGAACTTCAATTTTTCCCACCTTTAGATTGGGAAGTTCGTCCAAAATTCCAAGCCCCGTGCAACCGTCCGACAGCAAGTGAACGCTTTTTCCAATAAGCAAGAGTGGTTGATTGTGGCCGGCGTTGATATATTTCAATTTCCTGGTGTAGGCATTGTAATGACCGATGAAAAAGGTGATGAATTTTTCACCTTTCGCGTTGCTCATTACTTTTTTATTCAGTTCCTCAATTAGAAAAGAAAGATCGAAGCGCTGATAGCGGAATAGGGTTCTCAGCGTCGCTTGAAAATTCGCCATGAGCAATGCGGCAGAAATTCCCTTGCCTGAAACATCGGCGATGCAAATAATGTATTCCTCGTCTCCGAGGGGGATAAAGTCGTAATAATCACCTCCGATGACATCTCGTGCAACGTATTTCGCGGAAATGTCCATCTTTCGGTTCGAGGGTAAATTGGAGGGAAATAGCAGCATTTGGAGTTCCGAAGCCGTGGCTAGATCACGATTAATCACTTCTTTCGCAAGGATGGTATCGGCCAAACGCTTGTTTTCGATGGCAACGCATATTAAGTTGGTAAGCGTTTGGGCAAATTCTAGATGATCATTAGGATTTCCAACACTTGGTTCTCCTGAGACCAATAAAAAAGCCAAAGGTTTGCCTCCGTGAATCACAGGAATAATGGCTTCGAATTCGGCCAGCAAGGCAGAGTTTGATTCTGAAATAAAGGTCAGCTCCTTAAAGCGCATCAATTGTTCAAGGTTTTCCTCTAGGTTGGTCTTGACCTTAGTGCCTGTTTTGATTAATACCTTCCATCCGTTGTAATCGGAAATCAATACGTGCTTTCGAAATTTCAATTGTTCTTTGATGACGAAGCCGTAAGCTTTGAGCAAACCGCCAATGCTCTCTTGGTTGTTAATGGCAAGGCTAATCGATAATAAGGAATTGAGCTTTAACTCATGGAGCTCTAATTGACGTTGTAAGCTATGAATGATGCGCTCACTCATTTGTTCGAGTTAAGCATCGAAGGCAATTGTTTTAATGCTGCCATTTCCTTAAACTTCTCGCGCACCTCACCGCAGGGGCTTCCAAAATAGGTGTTATTCCCTGGAAGGTCTTTTGAAATGCCGCTTTGGGCAAGCACAATAGCTCCTGAACCAATTTTTACACCGCTTGCGCAGCCCACTTGTCCCCAAAACGTTACGTTATTTTCAATTTCTACACAACCAGCAATACCCACTTGTGAAGCAAATAAACAGTTTTCTCCAATACGGGTGTCATGTCCAATTTGCACCAAATTATCGATTTTTGTTCCTCGACCAATATAGGTAACATCGGTGACCCCGCGATCAATTGTGCAATTGGCCCCAATTTCAACACCATCGGCTATTTCAACATATCCGCAATTGAACATAGGTGCGTATTCGCCATGGTTTTTTTTGTAGTAAAAAGCCGAGTGTCCTAGTACAGTATTGGACCCAATGATTACATCGTTTCCAATAACCGTATCGTCTAGGATGCAAGCTCCAGGGTAAATTTTTACCCTTTCCCCGATGCGAACGTTGTTGCCAAAAAACACTCCTGGATACTCTTGTTGTAATTCGGTTCGTGTCTTTACTGTTTCGCGTTTTGCGTAGAAATGTTCTGCAATGGTATTAAATACATGGAAGGGATTTGGGGTAAGTAAAAGTCCTTTACCGTCCGGACATGCTACTTCTTTGTCAATAATTATAACTGTTGCGGCAGATTTTAGGGCTTTTTCGTAATACTTCGGGTGGTCCACAAATACTACATCGCCCGGCACAACCCGATGAATTTCATTGATCCCAGTAATAGAAATGCCAGGATCGCCTTGGTAATCGCAGCCTACTAGTTGGGCTAATTCGGATAAGGCTATCGGATGTTTAAATTTCATAAAATCTACTTAAGGTTCAAAATTAGCAATTGAGGAGCCCTATTATACGTTGTTTTCCAAGAGTTTTCAGACGTTTTCTGTTAGTTTATGGGTATTTTCTTTCCGGGGGTTTGTGTTTTAATAATTTACGCTTATCTTTGCACTCCAATTTTTGCATTATGAAGAAAGATATTCACCCAGAAGATTACCGCTTGGTTGTGTTTAAAGATATGTCCAACGAGTACGCATTTTTGTGCCCCTCTTGTGCTCCAACCAAAGAAACCATTCAATGGGAAGATGGAAATGAATATCCTCTTGTAAAATTGGATATATCGCACAAATCGCACCCATTCTTTACGGGAATTGCACAGTTCGTGGATACCGCGGGTAGAATCGATAAGTTCAAAACCCGTTTTGGTCGTACCATGAAATAAGATCGCCTTAACGTTTTTCAAAAGCCACTCATTCGAGTGGTTTTTTTTTTATCCGAATTTCGCTGTAGCTCGGTTGAGTCGATCCAATAAGGTCAATCCCAATCCTTCGGGAAGAGGTTTTTCAATGTAAAGTTCATCGAATCCTTGAGCATCCATTTCAATCAATGAGCGGTAAAGATTTCGGGCGACTTCACGTAAATCTCCTTCTTGGCTTAGAGCTAAACACTGCATCGGTGGAAAACCTTCGGGAATATGTTGAATGAAAAGGTAGCCAACGCGTTCTTTTGCTTGGACTGAATTTTCGAAATATTTTAAGGGGGTGTTGGGGGCATAATGGTATTTTACCATTCCTGGTGCTAAAGGTGATGCGTTAGCTTGATTTTTAATGGCTGGAATGTATCCAAGGACTACCGAAAGCTCGTCCAAAGGAATACTTCCATGGCGGTAAATAACGACTTTATCTTCTTCCATGCCCACAATGGTCGATTCCAGTCCATAACTGCATGGACCACCGTCCAATACCCAGGGAATCTCACCATCGAGTTGTTGTTGTACTTGATGTGCATCTGTTGGGCTAACTGCACCGTAACGATTTGCGCTCGGAGCAGCAAGGGGAAATTCAAGGGAGGCTAGAAGGTCCCGAAGCACGGGGTGAGAGGGAAACCTTACGGCGACTCGAGGCAAACCTGCGGTAATTAGTTCTGGAACAAGCCCTGTTTTTGGCACCAGAAACGTAATTGGACCCGGGCAAAAGTTCTTTTCGAGTAAGAGCAAATCTTCGTGAAACGCTTCGACGAAGGGTTGGGCCTGGAGGAGGCTGAAAAAATGCAAAATGAGCGGATTGCTCGTTGGGCGACCTTTAATCGAAAAGATCGAGGCAATGGCATCTTCGTTCAATCCGTTGGCGGCTAAACCGTATACCGTTTCTGTGGGAATCCCTACAGCAAGGCCTTGTTGAAGTGCGGTTGCGACTTTTGAAATATCTTGCGTAATGCCCGTGGTCATGCTGCAAAGATAGTCGCAATTGATGACCCAATTAAATCCCCTGTGAATAGCTTGTTGATTTTTTTTTACTTTTTATAGGGAGCGTTCGCTTGGGTGATGTATCTTTGTTTAAAACCATTCTAAATAAGTGAAGGTAATTATTGCAGATAGTAACGAGTTATTGCGTGCGGGACTTCGGACCACTCTATCCGGACATGAGCGTGTGAAGGAGTTAATTGAGGTTGAAAATTCGGAAGAGTTGCAACAGGTAGCTGCAACCATCGGTAAGGCCTTAGTGATCATCGACTACACTGCCCCGGGTTTTGATATCAACGACATAGCTTCTAACCTACGAATCAATGCTGATTTGCGCTTTATAGGACTTACTTATTTACAATCTGCTCAGACGCTGGTTGATGCGCTTCGAGGTGGAATCATGAGCTATATAAAAAAGGATTGTAGCCTGAGTGAAATTGCTGATGCCGTGAACGAAACAGCCTCGGGCAATAAGTTCTTTTGCGGTAAAATTTTAGAAACTATCAATAAAGCGAACCTCAATCCAGATGATTTAGATGCAGGGGCCTTAACCTGTGATCCTTTGGTTATGACCGATCGTGAAAATGAAATAATTGTACTTATTGCAGAAGGCTATACCAATGATCAAATCGCCGACATGTTGTTCCTCAGCAAGCACACGGTTAATACCCACCGAAAAAATATATTAAATAAGTTGGGGGTTAAAAATACCGCTGGAATTGTCATGTATGCGGTAAAAACCCAGTTGATTTCGCCGAATAAGTTCTTGTTTGCCGCTAGTTAAATCGGCAGATGAATTTTAAATTGATGCGCCGTTGTGTGAGGTAATTCGGAATGCTGTAATATTTCCCTTCAACGTCTTGAATCCACTGCTTCGATAAAACATTATTTACGCCCAATAAATTGAAAATTTCGAGAGAAATCATGGATTCTGGTACATGCTTTTTCCACCAGTTGTTTTTCTTGGTAACCAAATTGTAGCTCAATCCCAAATCTACTCTGAAATAAGCTTTCATCCTTAAGGTGTCGCGGTATCGGTCTAAACCGGGGGGGCCATAGGGCAAAGGAGCGCCGTATTGCAGTCCCATTTGAACTGTGAAATTTTCAAACCCCGGCATACGGTCTTGCACCAAGGCACCCACGGTCAATAATTGGTCGGTAGGTCTTGGAATGAAGCCAGGGAAAAAAGTAGCACTGTCAACGACGACCTGGTCTTGGCTGTAACCAAAGATGATTTTTTCACCTGCCGCATTGTAGTATTCTTTGTAGGAATCATAGCGCAAGTTTTCTCGGGTTTGCATTATTCCAACTTTGAAAAAGGACTCAATGCCGGGAACAAATTCACCATGTACATTAAAGTCTAAACCTGTGGCATAAGCGACAGCGTCGTTATTGGCATAATACCTTGTACGAACGTTTTCAATTTCATAGGGATTGACATCCCAGAGGTATTTATAAAATATTTCTCCCGAAAACTTGAAGGGCTTTTCGCGATTCCATAGGTTAAAATAGAGGTCGGTTCCCATTACCAAATGCAGTGATTTTTGGGATTGAACCTGCGTATTCAAATTGCCATTGTAGGTTCTGAATTCCCGGTAAAACGGCGGTTGATAGTAAGTGCCTGCGGCCAAGCGATAACTTAAATTTCTGCGTACAACGCGGTTGTTTTTAACCATATAAGCACGTGGAAAATAACTTATTGAAGCCCTTGGGGTGAGGTAAAACTCTTGATTTACGCTGGTGTAACCAGACCTTAGCCCTAAGGAAAAAGCCCATTTGGATGTGCTTTCACGCAAGGTTTCGGTTACCGTAATTTTCTGTTTTACCCCGTTTTTCTTAATTTTTTGCGTTAAGCTTATGCGTTCTTGAAAACGTTTTTTCGATTGGCTGTAATTCCATTGGAAATAACCGGTTGCTTTGTGGTTTACCAGGTTGAGGTTGCTTTTAATCGTTTCGAAAAGTTCAACCTCGTTGGGGGAGCCTTGTGGTACGCTGTAGCCAGCTGAATCAATCATTTTCCATTCGCTTAATACGTCGGTAAATTGGTCCAATTCGTAGCCCAGTCCCCATTTGATTTGCGAGACAACAAAACGCGTTTGGTAAAAATCAAGGTAATCGGCTTTGAAAAAGTGGGAGCCCTCGTGGTACGCATTAACGATTTGAGCATTGAGGCGGTTGCGGGCATGGTTCAGAAAGGTTCCAATCCCTAACACGGCTATAGAATCCCCGTACTCTTCTTTTGATGGGTCGGTTTCCAATTCATTGATGTAGTATTGCCCTTGAATATCAAAGTACTCTCGTTCATCGGATTGAAATGCGGTCAGGAAAAAGTCAAGGTTCGTTTTTTTGCTGGGGGTATAGTGCAGTTTGGTGCCCACCATACCGGTTTGGAAGCGGGTGCTTTCTTGTCCGTCGAAATAAATGCGGAAGGAATACGCCTCATTGGCGGTACCGAAGTCGGTATTCGAGGTTTGGGGAGCAAAACGGTAGTTGTTGGATGAATAATGGGCTAGTATGGACCAACTGAGTTTCTCATTGAAGGAAAAGGTGCTCAAAAACTGGCCATCGCTGAATACGGGATTATAGGCACCTTTGGTGGGCAACGAGTTGAGCAAGTATCCGTTGGCTCGGTAACGAGCTCCCGCAAGATAGGTAAAGCGTTTTCCTAAACTCCCTTCTACATGGCCTTCTTCGCTCAAAAGTCCCAAGGCAATGGAACTTTTAAAGGTTGTCGGGTTTTTGTAGGTGATATCCAGGACCGAACTTAAGCGATCGCCGTATTGCGCATCAAAACCCCCTGCGGAAAATTTAACGGATTCCACGAGGGCGGAATGGATAAAACTCATGCCTTCTTGTTGTCCAGAACGGGTAAGGAAAGGACGATACACCAGAAATCCATTAACGTATACCAGGTTTTCGTCGTAATTGCCTCCGCGTACGTTGTAGTTCGAAGTGAGTTCGTTATTCGAGGTGGCGGGCTGAGTAAGGGTGAGGTACTTTTCCACCGAAATCATTTGCGATAGATCGATTTTAGGTAGTTCAATCAAGTTGAAGGGGTCTTCTTTGATCCGTTGAACCACCACGGTCGAGAATTCCTTTAGGTTGATAACTACATCGGCTAGTTTTGGCTGAAATAAGCGGTTATCGATGTAATAATGCCGAATCAATGTAATGGAATCCAAGGAATATTCTAGATGAAGTGAATCGTTGTAGTTGGCCAAAATTTGATACCGGCCTTTACTATCGGTCAAAAAGGTGTTACTTCGATCGTTGAGAGCGGTAACCCGAACCCCGGGAAGCGGGTTTCTTTTTTGATCGAGGCAATAGCCTTCCATCATAGGGCGTTGGGACAAAATGCTCCAGGAGAGGCTCAGAAGGAGTGTAAAGAATAGCAATCTCACAAGACAAAAGTAAACGAAATTTGTGCAGAAGTATTTGAAACCCTTCGTTAAAGGCAAAAAGGCTTTTGTTTCCGTTGAAAAAATAAAAAATTATTATACCTTTGTGCCCCTAAAACGGAGGTTGTAGCTCAGTTGGTTAGAGCGTCGGATTGTGGTTCCGAAGGTCGCGGGTTCGAGACCCGTCTTCCTCCCTAAAACGCCCTTTTAGAAGTCCCGTCGGTGAACTCCAGCGGGATTTTTTGTTATATTTAGCCTCTGTATGAAGACCAGTTTACCTCCTTTAATTTTTGCTGTGTTGCTTACGGCATGCAGTTCGAAAGAACCTGAAAAGGTCAAGGCTCAATCGATTGTCGCTACGGAAGAGAATCGAAAGGAAATGCAAAAGGAATTGAAATCGGTCGATGTTGAAGAGGAGGAGCGCAGAAAATCGTTCAGCCGAATAACCTTTGAACGTTTAGAACACGATTACGGCAACATTATGGCAGATGCGGACTACACCACATCCTTCGAATTTGAAAATACGGGAGAAAAACCTTTGCTGATTTATGATGTTAAAACTTCCTGTGGGTGCACTGTTCCGAATTGGAATAAGAATCCTATACCTCCGGGAGGACGAGAGAAAATTAAGGTAACTTTTCATCCAAAAGAAAACCAGCTGGGAATAGAACATAAATCCGTTACCGTTATTAGTAATACAGATCCTGGTGTGACGGTATTGACCATAAAAGCAAAGGTTAGCGCTAAAAATAAGGTATGAAATTGCACGTAATCGAAACAGGGTTTTTCAAATTGGATGGGGGCGCAATGTTTGGTGTGGTACCCAAATCCCTTTGGCAAAAAACCAATCCTGCCGATGACAATAACATGTGTTCTTGGGCTTTACGTTGTCTGCTCATCGAAGATGGTCCTCGCTTAATTTTGATAGATTGCGGTATCGGAGACAAGCAAAGTGAAAAGTTTTTTTCGCATTATTTTTTACATGGGGAGGCCAATCTTTTCTCGAGCTTGAACCATCTTGGATTCCATCCCGACGATATCACTGACGTCGTATTAACGCATTTACATTTCGACCATTGCGGCGGAGCAATTGCCTGGAACGATACGAAAAACGGCTATCGTCCTGTTTTTAAAAATGCTACATATTGGAGCAATGAACAGCATTGGGCATGGGCAACACAGCCAAACCCTCGGGAAAAAGCATCATTTCTATCGGAGAATATTCTACCAATTCAAGAAAGTGGTCAACTCAAGTTCATCGAACGAACCGGAGATTTTACCAAAAATGTGTTTCCGGGCATCGATATGTTGTTCGTAGATGGCCATACGGAAAGCATGATGATTCCCCATCTTCATTATAAAGGACGAACGGTCGTTTTTATGGCCGATTTATTGCCGAGCGTTGGACACATCCCGCTTCCTTATGTGATGGGGTATGATACCCGACCTTTGCAAACCCTTGTGGAGAAAGAGCGGTTTTTACAGGAAGCGGTGGAGAAACAATACGTTCTGTTTCTCGAACATGATAGCGTAAATCAGTGTTGTACCTTGGCGAATACAGAACGCGGTATTCGCTTGGACTCGACGTTTTCATTGGCCGATTTAGGATGAAATTAACACCGCAACAAATCGTTGAACGCATGTGGGGAGAGGATGCGTTTAGCAAAGAATTGGGCATGGAAATCTTGGATTTGGGGGCAGGATTTTGTTCTGTTCGCTTGCACGTAAAGCCATCCATGGTCAACGGATTTAGCATTGCGCATGGAGGAATTACCTATTCCTTGTCCGACTCAGCTATGGCCTTTGCAGCCAATGCCCACGGAAAGGTGGCCATGAGCATTGAAACAGCGATTTCCCATGTCAAAAAAGCGGTTTTAGGAGATATTTTAACCGCGCATTGCAAAGAATTAAGTCGGGGAAAAACCGTGGGGAGGTTTGAGGTAGAAGTAAAAAACCAGAAGGATCAGGTGGTTGCTTTATTCAAAGGAACCGTTTTTTATACGGATGAATCGTGGGGTTGAAGCAAATTGAATTGAATAAACGAATAGATAGATTATGAGTGAAGAAATGAAAGAGTGTCCATCGTGTCAATGTCCATACGGATATGAAAGCGGAGAAAATCAATATACCTGCCCAGAGTGTTCCTTTGAATGGACCCTCACCGTGGAGGCGGATATCGATGAACTCGTTGTTATCGATGCCAACGGAGTACGCTTACAAAATGGCGATTCAGTCATTGTGGTGAAAGATCTTCCGGTGAAAGGAGCACCCAAAGCCGTTAAGGCTGGAACTAAAGTAAAAAACATTCGATTAACGGATGGTGATCACAACATTGATTGCAAAATCGAAGGATTCGGTGCCATGGCGCTGAAGTCAGAATTTGTAAAAAAGGCTTAGACCTCCATTTCATTTAGTGCAAAGGCAATAAAATCGATCGATTAACGATACCAAATGCATGAAAAAAATACAGTCATACCTTTTAATGTTTTGGTGTTCGACTTGTGTGATTGCTCAGGATTGGCAAATGCTCCCCTCATTTCCGGGAGTTGAACGCGATGATGCTACAGGATTTGTTATTGACGGAGATTTATATGTTGGAACAGGGTTGAGTCCGTGGTGGTCTGCCTTGGCTGATTTTTATCGTTATCAAAGCGCAACGAATCAATGGGTAAACACAGCACCACTTCCCTCAGGTGCTGAACGACAATATGCCTCTGGGTTTACCCTAAACGCTTCCGGTTATATATTCGGTGGATATAATGGAACCGAATATTTAAACGACCTCTGGCGCTATGATCCGTCTGCTGATGTTTGGTTCCTGGAAGACAGTTTACCTTCATTTGGTCGTTCTGGGTCGGCCTCCTTCGTTTTGAACAATCGATTGTATCTCATGGGCGGTAAGCATCTTGGAGGCGCTGCCACGGATGAGGTGTGGACCTTTGATCCTTTGAATTCAGGATGGAACCAAGAAGCTGCTTTTCCGTTTGGTTCCTTTTGGCGGGCTTCAGCTTGTTCGTACAACGGGAAAGGGTATGTGTTGTTTGGTCGGGATGAGCACAATCAATTTCAACACGGTTTTTATGCGTTCGATCCTACCTCAAATCAATGGGACTCCTTGCCCGCATTTCCGAGCCTAGGACGCAGTCACGCCGCCTTATTTGCGTTAAATGATGGCGTTTATGCCTCCTTTGGAATCGATAGTTTAGGAAATTCACACAACGACCTCTGGAAATTTGATGAGCCCAGTAACGCATGGATAGCGCTTCCGGGTGTTCCATCCGTTGGCAGACGCGGTGGCGTTTGTTTAACAAGCCAAGATGCCATGGATTATGTCACGGGTATAGACGAAGCGAATCAGCGCCTGACGGAACATTGGAGGTATTCACCAAGTTTAGGTCTTGATTTTCCGGAATCTATGGCTCCAATGCTATTGGGTCGGTTTGATATTTTTGGAAATCAGGTGCAATCGACCCATAATCAAGTGATTTTTGAGCGTTTTTCGGACGGTTCTGTTAGGAAGGTATGGTTAGTTTCGGAATGAGTTATTTGGGCTAATTAACGGAAACTATTACCCTCCGGTTTGCCGCTTTTCCTTTTTCGGTTGCGTTCGTAGCGGCAGGATTGCTTTTGCCGTGAATTCGAATTTCTATAAGCTCGTTGGCTATTCCAAGGCGAATTAAGGCATTGTGGTGAAAGATCTTCCCATGAAAGGGGCACCAAAACCTAAGAAATAACTAGAATACTTTTTCAGATAATTATTCATAAAATTCTTCTTATCAATAATATTTTTCTAAATTATTCGAAAAATGTAACTCAATTAATTCTACTTAAGCCTTTTTAAACTGATTTTAATCTTAAAGATAATTCACTTCAAAAAAAATTAAGTATTGCCATCTCCAAACCAAAGTAAAATAAAGTAACAAAGATTGCCAAAACAGTGAACCGAATTTGAAAATTTGTATTATCAACTGCATGATCCATCATATATTGCTGCTCATATGGGGACGCATTACAGTATTTCATGATTAGAACAAGATAAAGACTAATTAAAACAGTTATCACAAAATAGATTAGAAAAGCAAAACCTCGAATTGTATAAGGCAAAAGAAAAACCCCATAAGTGATTAAAATATGAAAACAAACAAAAAGAATAAAGTATTTTAATGTAGTTAAATTGTAAATTAATTTTGAAGAGAACTTTCTCCATTCTATTAAATCTGAAATGCAAGAATTGTTATCACTATAAATATGAAACAAACAATCACCAATACTAAGATTTGAGCCAAGGGGCGTAACAATATGAATAATCCCTGAATTTTCAGCAAATATCCTTATTAAACTTCCTCCAAAAGTTATTTCAGCTAAACTATTTCCTTTAAACACATACTGACCTTCTTTTACAAAAAGATTTACCAACTGAGCATTACGAAAATCATTAAATGGACGTAATTTCTGATAATAAATATGTCCAAGATTATTAGGAGAAAATTCCGAACTAAAATTACTTTCTGAAATTCTGCTCTTAATATAATCGGTTATTGCATTTTCGATTTTTTTCATCATACCATATTTTTATCTTCAAAAAAAACAGAAATTGTGGCAAAATATAAAAAATACCAAACAGAATACTCCGAAAACACCACTCGAAAGGTAAGGGTAGTTTCGGAATGACCAATTTGGGTTAATTAACGGAAACTATTACCCTCCGGTTTGCCGCTTTTCCTTTTTCGGTTGCGTTCGTCGCGGCAGGATTGCTTTCGCCGTGAACTCGAATTTCTATAAACTCGCTGGCTATTCCAAGGCGAATTAAGGCATTTTTCACCGTTTCACAACGCCGTTTTGCCAGATCCATGTTGTAGGCTTCGTTCCCATCGGAATCGCAATAACCTTGCACGAGTAATGTACGACCATTGGGGTTGAAGTCCTGCAATTTTTGTAGTTCTTGTGCGATGGGTTGATCTGCGTCGTGGTTGAAGAAAACCGTTAAGGGTTTTGGACGCGGGGCTTCGTTGGGGATAGGGTCGGTTTCTATTGGTGTTTCCGGTGCTTTCTCTAGGGTCTGGGTGGATGTGATGGGTTTGATTTTTTCCGTTAAGGCCGAGATATCGGCGAAATAGATGTCGAGGTTGCGGATGAAAAACGCCGATTTACCGTCGGCTGAAGCCACGAATCCCATGTCATCTTCAGGGGTGTTGAACGGTGCCCCAATGTTAATAGGATCTCCGAGTTTTCCGTTCTCTTCAATGCGTACTTTAAAGATGTCTAAGCCTCCAAAACCTCCCATTCCATCGCTGCTAAAATAAATGGTACGGTTATCGGCGGCTATAAAGACGGAACGTTCATCGCCGGTGGTTGAAACCCCTAAAAGCTGTGGAAAAGTCCAGCCTTGGTCGTTTTTAACGCTGTAGTATAAGTCCATTGGGCCATCGTAATCTGGTCCGCAGGCGACGATGAACAATTTCCCGTCGGCGGAAACAGCCATTCCATCGGTTCCGTAACCAAAGTTGGCCTGGGATTGCAGGTTGAAAAACCGACTGATATTGCTCCCGATGCTCCCGGTTTTTACCCAAGATCCTTTGCGTTTTTCTGCACGGTAATAAGGTCCTCCCATCGACTTCCAATCGCCGGACCAACTTTGATAATACATCTCCGTGCCGTCGCTGCTGAAGGTAGGCTCGTCTTCACCGGATGCTGTGTTGATGGAACCCAAGGCCACCGGAGCCTGCCAAACGCCGTTTACGAAGTCGCTTTGAAAAATATCGCCGTTGCCTCCTAAACCGCCGCGCATAGCACGGGTACTCATGAAAAAGAGGGAGTTTCCGTTGGGCAATAAGCTAATGTTGCATTCCCGCTCTTGGGTGTTGAGCTGCGGGAGTTCAACAATGTTAATTGGATGTTTATGTTCGAGGATTTCATACGATTGAGCCCTCAATCCTAAGACGAAAAGGCCAACAATTGCGGTAAGCTTTAGTTTCATGCACCTATGAACGAACCGAGTGGTGCTTGGTTACTTTTTCGGCACGGCTTTTCGTCAGAAATGAGGGGAATTCATCGCAATTATTTGGTGCTCTGAGTTCATTAAACTCCCGCCTTCTGGTATTTCATCTGAAAAGGTGAATGCATTGTCCTCAAAAAAATAGGCCACAAAGGGTGCAAGTACTAAACATAGTTTAAATGTTTTCGCTTCTACCGGATTGATTTGCTTGTGAAATTGCCTGACCACATTGAAAAGGTTGCCGAAATTTTGTTTCTCATTCGATAAGGAATCCACTCGAACGCGCAAGCCTGGTTTCTCGGGATTTTTTTCTTCATAAAAATGAATGGGGAACTGCATATATACCCCTCCGGTAACCCGCAAAATCACATAAGGAAAGGTTCCAAACCCCTGAGCGCGTTTTTCATCACTCAGGGGTAATACGTCGTGCGAACTCATGCTTCGATGGGTTTAATCATGATTTCCTCGGTTTCTTCCAGCGGAAAGGGAAGAGGGAGTGGCATGAGTAGAATGAACTTTGCCTGGGATTGAATCATAAAGGATCCGGTGTTGCGGTTTTGACAATACGTGGCACCCGTAAAATAACGGTCTTCTCCAAACTGAAGCACTACGCAGTCGTTAAATTCGCTCAAATCCAATAGGGTGGTGAGACCCTGATGTTTTACTTCGATGAGTAAAGGCAAATCGAATTCGGTACTTGGGAAGTAGACTTGATGGGTACTCGCAGCAATGCACGACGCATTCATTTTGGCAATCATGCCGTTTTTTAACCAAACAATCACTTGTTTTTTCATACAAATAAACATTAAACGTTAAGTAACTCCTGTGCATTTCGTAATCCTTGGAGACCAACGTTGATTTTGACTGAGGCAGTCCGTATCGTTTTTACCACCGTGGTGTCTTCACTCGGTTGGTACCATTTAAGGTTCGAAATACAACCCTATAATGTTGTTGTTGGTTTTGGTTACACGGAAGGATGCAAACAAATCCGCTTTTTATGGGTTTATAAGGATACTACTATTTAAATTCGCCTGACCCTCATGGATGCTGTTCTAGCTTCTTACTACGATTTTGCTTTCATCGGTATGGGGTGTGGTAATGCATTAATGCTCATGCAGTTGGAGGAAGAAGGCCTGCTAAAAGGAAAAAAAATCCTGGTTATTGAGCCTCATGAAAAGGCGAAAAACGATCGTACGTTTTGTTTTTGGATGAATCCAACAGAAATGAATTCTGGATTTCTTGCCCCCATGGTTTCGCATGCTTGGTCAAGTGTTACGGTAGGAAATGGCAAACAAGCCTTGGATTCGATGAAATATTATCGAATTCCTGGAGCAGTGCTTAACGCCCGTGCTCAGGAAATATTAAACCGTGAGCAGGTTAATTATGTGTCGACAGGGTATTCCTGTGATGCGCGCACCGACGGTGAACATGGCATTATTTCCATAGGTAATCAAGAAATTAAAGTTCAGACAGTGTTCGATAACCGGCCGCCCAGTTATTCCGCACCCGGAAGACATGAAGCCCGCCTTTATCAAAGTTTTTATGGATGGCAAGTGAAATGCCCAAATCCTGTTTTCGATCCATCTTGTTTTACCATGATGGACTTTGAGGTTGAACAGGAAGATGCGACTCAATTTATGTATGTACTTCCTCTAAGTGAGCATCATGCGTTGGTCGAAATTACTCGGTTCGGGGAACACCTCATGTCGGCGGATAAGGCGGATGCTCAATTGCGATCCTATTTGTTGAAGCGGGGCATTCAATATGAGATTGAGGATAAGGAACAGGGAGCGATTCCCATGTTTATTGGAAAAACGGTGGAACAAGGAATAGGACAACTATGGATCAATACCGGGGAACGAGCGGGAAAGCTGAAACCAAGTACGGGATATTCCTTCGAACGCTCCTTGACTCACGCTAAAAACACGGTTCAATCCCTTAAACGAGCGATTCCAATGGAAAAGAGCGCCTCTAAGAGATTTTCCTATTATGACCGATTGTTGCTTCAGATATTAAGGGATAGACCCGAACAAGGTCGCATTATTTTTACACGGCTTTTTGCAAAAAATTCTGCCAAGCAAGTTTTTGATTTTCTGGATGAACGAACTAAATTATCCGATGATTTGAAAATATTTTCCAGTCTCCCGATTGGGACTTTCGTAACGGCTGCATTCAAAGATTTAGGGTGGAGGGTGTTAGCCTTGTTAAAAGTAAGCTCTCCGTTTCTTTTGGCTTCAGTGCTTGCGTTACTATTCAATTTACTTGATTTAATGCCGTTTGCCTATGCTATAATTGGACTTTGGCTGCTTATTCTAGGCATACCCCATGGGGCCTTGGATCATTTGCATGTTCTCGAGAAACCCTCGGGAAGGAATATTGCCGTGTACGCTTCGGTCTATTTGTTTTTGGGGCTTGCCATATATGGCTTATTTCATTGGAGTTCATGGCTCGGATTACTTGTATTTCTTCTCTATTCTGTGTGGCATTTTGGACAAACGGATGTGGTCCATTGGCGTTTGAAAACTAAAGGAATATCCTTGCTTTGGGGATCTTATTTTTTAGGAGGGTTATTGTTGAGTCATTGGAGCGAAACCCGTCAGGTTCTTGCGGAAATGCAGGTTGAATTACCCGTGAATTTTATGGATGAAAGGATGGTTTGGGCTTGGATAATTGGTGGAGGATTAATGTTTCTGTTGCTCACAAGAAACCGCGCCATGGCGGCAAGTATTCTGGCTTTAATCGTACTTGCGGCGGTACCTTTAATTCCGGCATTTGCCATTTTTTTTGTTTTCCAACATAGCCTTTACGGTTGGATTACCTTAAAAAATGTACTTGCAAAACCGTCTTTTAAACTTTGGTTTAAGGCCTTGCCTTTTACACTCGGTGCCATCCTACTTTTTGCGGTTGTTGGAATTTTCGCACCCTTTACCTGGGGTCAAGTATTCGTTTTCCTTGCAGCCTTGAGTTTTCCACATGTAGTGCTCATGTCGCGACTATACAATAGCCGTCGTCGATCATCGATCGGTTAGTAAAATAGCGCATTGCTGGTTTATTGTAACCGTTGAACCTACCGCCGTTATCTATCCGTAATCATCCAGAAGATCTGTGATCGCAGATGCCAACCGGCCTGGCAAGGCACGGTGGAAAAATGATGAGGGGCGCCGCTCAAAATAACATGCGTGATCATTGCAGAAGGATGTTGATGTTTAACCGCCGAAAGGCTCAAAACCTATGGAAATGATAAGACGTCTAAATCATGTAGTAAACTGTGGGTAATTATTTGCCCCCTATTTAAAACCAAACATTCACTTTTTTAACACTAGAAATCATGAAAGCTATTTTTTTAAACCGTTATTTATTGCTGTTAATCCTGACATTTTCATGGATCAGGGTAAAGTCCCAAGAAGAAAACCCGATGGAACCCACTCCTTCAATAGGCTTGCTGAAGTTAAGCGACGGAAACTCCTATTTTGGACAAATAGAATCAGGCACCATGAGCGGAATTGGAACCCAGTTTTTAGCGAATGGAAAGCGTCGAACAGGTTATTTTCAGGACAACCGTTTTTTGGGCGATTTTATCATGACGCCACCGTGGCACATGATTGATTTGAACATATGGTTTGAAGAATCCTATGAAATGGAAACCTTTTCGATCGATGTGAATATCTTGTCGGATATTCCTGACAGCGTTCAACTGTACATTGCACCCTTTGGAACCGCTGAAATCAACGGCACGCAATTTTACGGAGGAATTCAAACCCAGTGTGGCGGTTATAACGCTGTGGAAAACAATGAAAACGCTGGACCATTCAAGCTTTTAGGAAGGTCCATGATTTTTTCACGGTGGGGAAGCCGTTCCGAAGATGCCTTGTTGAAAGCGGAAGGAGGGGTCTGCGAAAGCAGTGGATATGAGGGTGATTTTGTATCAGTGCGCAATTCCTTGAATTGGAAGAAGGGGAAGTACACCTTCACTTTGCGAAAAACGAACCGAACGGTCTTTGTAGACTCTGCGATGCATACTTTTGTTGAAATGGTTGTTTATGATCATCAAACCAAAAAAAACCACATTTGCGGATCCCTGGCTTTTCCCGGCGACACCTTGGTGCTGAGTGCTCAAAACTACATCTTTTTTGAATTATATGGAAAGCGGTTGAATGCCAATAAATTATCGCCGTACACCTTCATTTGCGACAACATGCTGGTGAATGGACAGCCGGTAAAGTATCGGTTTGTGGCTTCCTCTTTCGAAAAGAACTTTCCGAAATTCGCAGACGCTATGTTTTTCAATGGAAAATTCACGGTGGAGATAGGAAAGCCAAATACCAAACCGGTAGACGAAGGAGAATCTTTCTATTTCAACATCTTGTATAAGAAAAATTAGGCTTAAACCTAATCGATAAATTATTAATTCACCTTAATATGAACCTTTAAACGATGAAAAAAACAATTGTTTCGGCAGTTTGTGCTATGGTAGCACATTTGTCATTTGCCCAGTCGAATTATTTCTTAGTTTCAAAAGATTATGAGAAGTTTACTGTAGAAAACCCGAACATATACGCAATGTATATCAGGTCGTTTGACAACAAGTCGGACGCTATAAAGGAACATCTTAGAGTATTGGGATATAATTTTAAAGAAGCGTTACCAACAGTAAATAAGAAGAATAATACTCCAATATTTGATAATTTTTTAAGCACGGTTGACTCAAGCATTTGCATAGCAGCTTTTGTAACATTAAACGAGGAGGGTGGTTATGACAGTGTTTTCTTGGAGGGTGTCAACGAGGATTACTTTTTATTTACATGTGATGGGATAGATTTTAGTAATAGTAAAATTGAATGACATTGATCTTGGTTTGATGGGAAATCCCAAGGTCAAAAAATTAATCAAGTTCCGAACTGGATTTTACGAGTTATATTCTGATCCCAAATCTTAGGAAGAACCTTTCCAAAGTTCGATTAAAACTCTTGTTTTTAAGGGATGTTTTGGCCTGCACAAGCCTAAATTTCGGGTCGCTTTGATTGGCAATTTATGGCATGGCTATGCACATGGTTGGAATTAATTTTCTTCCAAAAAACGGTCAAGATTTTCAGCATATTTCTTAGGATGTCGGAGGGTAAAAATCTTACCGTCTTTGAACGTTAACGCAAAGCGGAATACGGCTTCTGCGATTTTCCTATCCGCCGGTTCACCTAATTTCTTCAACAGGGTTATGCTAGGATCTTGCTCCTCATGGCAAAAGGGGTCAATAACCCCAAAGCGGAACTCTACTACCACTTGTCCAGGTTGATAATCGGTGGAAAATCCGTGATTAATTCCAATACAAATGTGGTCGTACAAACTTTGCCGTTCATGGATTACCTTGGAGAAAGGACCGGTAACGTTCATAAGCCCCATGCGCGATTGGAGAATTGCGAAGAAATATGGCATCAGGACAGGATAAGTAAAGCGATCGAAATAAGACCCTTCACGGTGAAAAAGATCCATGATTCCATAGTAGTTTTTTGACGAGAAGAGCTTCTCAAACGTCTTTAGAAGTTGAGTGTTTGTATTTATTTCTTCAGGACTTGGGCGCTTAATCGTAGCTTGGTGCATAGGCTATTGGAATTTTGGGGGTTACGGTGGAGGGTTTAATCAATATTCCGCGTTCGCTTTCGCAGCGTGCAGCAATGCCCAAGGTTCTGTAAAACCGTTCAAGTGGGTAAAGCCGCATGTCAAATGCTTGTAAGAATTGTGCGTTCGTGAAATGTTGGAGTATGCTATACTTATCGAATTAGATGGTCAAAAGGTTGCCTTTCAGCGGTATTATTTTTTACGCTTGGCCAAGGGTGATGTGAGGTTGGAGGGCTTAAACCCGCTGTGAGGGATTCCAAAAAAACAATGCAATTACTTCCTCCTGCGATACTTTCCTTTCGTGCGGTAATAATACCGCGACCTATTTTGGTTTTTGAGAGCGTTTTTGTCGGTACTTACTTTTCTTCGAATGTACCCTTTGCGTGTTTGACCCTTATAGTTAACAGATGGTTTTATATAAGTTCCGCCGGAACTGTCTGTTTTTTTGATATCGCAAGAAGGGGCCAAAATACAAAAACCCGCGATAACGAAAAGTGCCATGGTTTTTCTGAGGTTTGTCATAATATTTTTCTTATCATCAAATGCAAAGGACTCCGAAATGTACTGATTAAAAAGGTATTTTTTTAAGCTTTGAGTTCCGTTTTAAGAACTACGCCTAATGCCCAATTATTTTTCTACTTTTGAGGCAAATTATAACCATGAAAGTTGCCATTACCGGAGCCAGCGGTCACGTCGGCGTCGCCCTCATCGAAGAATTGCGCCGCAGAGGCCATGGGGTGCGTGCCTTGGGTTTTCACGACATCGCTTATTTTGAGAAAAACAATATCGAATACGTAAAAGGTGATGTCAACGACCGGGCGGCCATGGAGTCCTTGCTGGAAGGTTGCGATGCCCTCATTCATTCCGCTGCCATAATCTCCATCAACGGAGGTCAAAACGGTCTTGTGCGCAAGGTGAATGTGGACGGAGTGCGCAATGTCATGCAAACCGCGCTTGACCTCAAGATTCAACGCGTGGTGCACATTTCATCCATCCACGCTTACGATCCCCTTCCCCAAGATCAAGTCCTTGACGAGTCACGGAACTTTGTGGACAACACCGCCTTTGCCTACGACCAAAGCAAGCGCGACGGTCAGCTTACCGTGTTGGAGTTTGTGAAAATGGGGCTTCCCGCCGTGATTGTTAACCCCACCTCGGTTACCGGGGCGCCAGAGAACAAGCTTTCGCTTCAGGGAAAAGCCATCCTGGACATTTACCTTGGGAAAATTCCTGCCATGTTCGCCGGAGGTTACGACTGGGTAGATGTGCGCGATGTGGCCAGTTCTATTTGCAACGCCTTGACCATGGGACGCGTGGGTGAGAACTACCTGTTGTCGGGAAAATACTACACGATGAAAGATATCGTGGGCATCGTGAGCGAAGTGAAAGGAAGTAAAATCCGGGTAGCGAACGTGCCGGTTTGGGTTGTAAAATCTGGCCTGCCCTTTGTGAAGCTGCAGTCGTGGTTTACGGGAAAAGCGCCGCTGTACACGATCGAATCGATCGAAATATTGCTGCACGGAAGTCCCATGATCAGCCACGAAAAGGCACGGCTTGAACTGCAGCATAATCCGCGTCCCTTCAAGGAAACGGTAGCAGATTTGGTGGAATGGTTTAAGGCAAACGGATACATAAAAAATTAAGGGCATGACATCATCAACGTTTGAGTGGATTTCTTGGGCTTGGATCGCCATAGGCATCATCACGTTTCTATATTTGTTCAAAACCACCGCACCCTACGGACGGCATTCCAACGAGCGTTGGGGCCCCATGGTCGACAACCGCTGGGGATGGTTCATCATGGAGGTTTTTGTGTTGGTGATTCTAGCGTACTTTTTGTGGGCGGGGGAGAAGTCTTTGAACGCGGTGAGCGGCATCATGGTGGGGCTTTTTGTGTTTCATTATTTCAACCGTTCAATCATCTTTCCGTTGCGCTTAAAAACGAAGGGCAAGAAAATGCCGGTCATCATCATGGTTTCGGCCATGCTCTTCAATACCATGAACGGATTTTTCATGGGGTATTATTTTGGAAATTTCGCGGAGTACAGCATGGAATGGCTCACTGATCCACGGTTTATTCTTGGGATGGTTGTCTTTTTCACCGGAATGGCTATTAATTGGCACTCGGACGCCATTTTGATCAACCTGCGCAAGCCGGGAGAAACGGGCTATAAAATCCCCATGGGCGGAATGTTCCGTTGGGTATCGTGTCCGAATTTATTGGGTGAGGTCATTGAATGGGTGGGCTTTGGCATCCTAACTTGGAGTTTACCGGGCTTGGTCTTTGCTATTTGGACCTTTGCTAATGTGGTTCCTCGGGCCATATCGCATCACCGATGGTACAAGGAAAAATTCCCGGAATATCCAAAGGACCGCAAAGCGGTGATACCTGGGATTTGGTAGAAGTTCTTCCTCTGGGTGCGGGTTTAAACCCGCACCCAGAGTTGAATCATTTGCCAAAGCAGAGAATTCATGTTGGAGCAAACGCCCATGCGCTAAAACGAAAATTTCAATAAAAAGTCTTCGGGAATACCTCCTTCCAGTCGGTGGACCCAAGGGGTGGGCCTTGCGAAGGCGATGCCCTTTCTCGGCTTTGCCTCGTTCAGGTTTTTCCATTTTACGCATGTTGGAGCAAACGCCCATGCGCTAAAACTAAAAAACCCTCCACACTTTCGTGTGAAGGGCATCGCTTTCGCGGTCTGGACGGGACTCGAACCCGCGACCCCCTGCGTGACAGGCAGGTATTCTAACCAACTGAACTACCAAACCGTTTATTCTACCATTCCTGACTGCCGCAACAGCGGCATTCGAACAACGTGTGTTTCGCAAAGCGGATACAAAAGTAAGCGCTTTTTTGAATTTTACAAAGATTTTCTCGGATTTTGTAGCACCCTTGCAAATTGCTCGTTCTCTCCTAAGAAGTTTGTATTTTCGCAATGGTATGCCCTTACAACGTTTTTTTATACGATTTTGTTGGTTCTCATGCTTTTATGTCCATGGGCATATGGTGGCGCAGCCTCTGTTAAAGGACTCCCTTCAGTACGATTCCATTCCGCTTGTGATTCGCCCTTTCCTCACCGTTCCTGATTTTCACCTCATCAATACTGATACTATTAAGCTCGGTGAACACGACGAGCTTATCTGTGATTCCTATTCGGCAATGGGAGTGCCCTACGTGTATGACGCTCTTCATTCGTTCCATTCCCGCCGCATGGATAAGTTTGGGGGCTATCTCAACGATAAAATCAACGAAGGGCTTCGTCAAATTCGTTTGAAGGGCTATTATTCCGACCTCAAACATCTTTACATTCAAATCAACCCAAAGTTGTTGACCGTTCATTGGGTGGCGGTAGTAGGACCCAGCAACGACGGAAAATGTTACGTGAAAGTGAACAGCCGAGGCTCTGCAGGTGGTGGTCGTGTTGCCGTGGAAAAACAGTTACCAACCATGCACCGTAATTATGCAGGTTTAGAGCCCGTAAAAGTGCTCGAGTTCAACGAAGATGTCGTACAATGCTTTGATTGGAAAGGCAACCCTCTAGATTCTTTTTGCCGTACCGTGAATATTCAGCAACATTTTTTCAAATACGCGGATCCCAAAATTGGTTCTTCCGTATCCTTGGAAGCTTATGACCTCGTTGAACCGCAACAAGGGGCACAAATTTCACCCAACCATGTTGCTGAAGTTCACCCAAATACGCTGCATAGGCACCGCGTAAAATCCGGTGAAACCTTGTCCAGTATTGCGCGAAAATACCACACGAATGTGGTCAAAATTAAGCAAATCAATGGCTTGCGTTCTGATAGAATACAAATCGGTCAAGTGCTTAAAATTCCAAACACATGATTGATTCCCTCGAATTAGCGAAACGACAAGCGGTGATTTTTGACCGCGGTCCCATGTACAATGAGTTTGTGCACGACCACGTAATACGTGAACCGTGGAACGCCTACAGTTCGTTATTTTTCTTCATTCCAGTTGTTTTTTGGCTTTGGTACCTTCGCGGGTCGTATCGTAAGCACGGCTTTTTGGTGGCTTTGCTTCCCTTACTTTTTCTCAACGGCTTGGGCTCCACCTTGTTCCATGCCTTTCGATCGTCGAACGCATTTTTAGTCTTGGATTGGCTTCCAGCAGCCTTGATGTCCTTGTCGTTGTCCATTTTCTTTTGGAACCGTGTGGTGAGGCGCCTGTGGCTAGCAATCCTGGTGGTGTTTGGATTTTATGCCGTGGGAATTTCAGCCGTAATGCTCTTGAAAAGCGTGGTGCACATTTCATCGCCCAGCGTGGGGTATTTTTTCTCGGGTGCGGCTTTTTTGGTGCCGGTCATCATCGATTTGTACCGCAACCGCTGGCGGCATGCGGGTTGGTATGTTAGTTCTTTGCTTTTATTGTTGCTTTCGTTGACCTGTCGCGTGTTGGATTACCCCACACCCAATCCTTTTCCGTGGATGCCTCAAGGAACCCATTTCTTATGGCACGTGTTCAGTTCTTTTGCGGTGTTTACCTTGGGGTTCTATGTGTATTTGACAACCAACGACAGGGCTCGGGGAAATAGTCTGTAAATTCTTAAAAAGGATTATTTTTGATTAAAAATATTTCAATGGAACCTAACATTCAGTTGAATTTTGGCGCAATTGCTTTAGCAGCTTTAGCGAATTTTTTGGTTGGTTTTGTTTGGTATTCCCTCCTTTTCGCCAAGGCCTGGAGAAAGGAAATTGGGGTAGATGAAACCAAGGAAATTACCCCCTATCAAATGCTGTTATCATTGTTTTTGAGCGGCGTCGGTTGCTTTTTGATGGCCTTTGTTTTTACCCATAACATTCAAGCATGGGACCCAAAAACATGGGGAATGGTTAATTCCTTTGTGACCAAGCCGCAAGCTGCCCTTATGAGTGGGGTATTCACATGGATTGGTTTTTATATTCCTCAAGATTTGCACAAAGTTGCCTTTCAAGGGAGAACATGGCGTCTTTTCCTTATCGACGCTTCTTACCACTTGGTAGGCCTTTTAGCCGCTGCCTTTATTTTGGTGTACTTCACTTAGATTTAAAAAGGAACATCGTCGTCATCCTTGACCTCACCTAAGGTGATAATTCGGAAAGACAAATCCTCTAAATATACCCGTTTTCCCGATTCTTTAAACGAAAAGGATGTTTTGAATTTGGTACATTCGAACACATTGAGATGCCCGCTATCGTTGCGATGAAAGAGTATGTGCATGTGCGCCTTACTGCGGTTTCCCACAAAGTAAAAGCCCTTGGATTTTGGGAAACACTTGGTGCATTTTCCTTGAATTACGTTCAGTTGGGTATCGCCTTGGTCTTTGAAATAACCGAAGGCCCTTTCCAATCGCCTTAGAAATTCATCCAATTCCCCGGGTTCGTCCTCTGGAATGGGCCTGAGTAATTTTTCCACCATGTTGAGGTCCAGTTCCTGAATGAAATGGCGCACAGCATCATCTAACGAATTTAAAGGGCGAAGCGTAAATGGCATGAAGTAGGGATTCCTTCAAAAGTACCCAAGATTGATTTTCGAAGTACCGCTAAGAGCTACGAGATGTTAACATGTTGAAAAGTTTTACAGAAGCCCAAATTTCTGTAATTCCAGCTCCACGCTAACCCAATCCACCATCAGGCCATGGTCCAATACTCGGTTCGGAATCAGCGGAATATTCTCGGCAATGTCGTCCAAGAACACCTTATTGAACCGCATCGCTTCGTTCAAATCAAAAGGGCCTGGATGTACTTTTAAAGGAGTATGTTCCGTAATCGGCAGCAAGTTCCGCACGGGATCGTTCAAATAGGCCAAAGATTCCTCCAAACTTCCATCACTGAGGTCGGCTCGGTAAGTATTCAGAATGACGGAGTGCCCTTGATCTTGCAAGGCACGAATTACGCGCAGGGCATGGGGGTTTTCCGCGCCAATCGCAGGATAATGGTGTTCCACCACGGTGCCGTCGAAATCGAGGAAGATGGTCATTTTATAAACGGATCAAACTTTGAGTAATGGTTTCCCCTTCAAAAACACACTTCAACCAATAGGTGCCTTGGGCCATGCCCCGGGTTTCAAGGGTAAAGGGTGATGCGGGAGAATCATATGCTTGGAGTTTTCTCCCAGCCGCATCATAAAGTATAAAGGTGAAGGCTTTATCGCTCGGCAAATTATGCACAAGGGTTGGATTGCTTTGGAAAGGGTTGGGTTGAATTCCCACTTGTATGCTGCCCTCAGTAATCTGAAGTGTCTGCGACGATTTTCCCATACACCCCAAAGTATCGGTAACTTTCATTTCTACCGTGTAAATGCCGGGAACCGCATACACGTGCGATACTTGCTGTCCATTCCCCCACAGCGTTTGATCTCCAAAATCCCATAGGTATTGGCTGCTGTTGCCGTTATTTCCTGCAAAAACATATTCTGCGTCGACATGGAGGTGGTTGAAGGTGGTGTCAGGTGCCGAAATTCCAACGTTCATGGGAAGATTGCGCTCGCAACCAAAGGCATCGCTGACCTCAAGGACATAGGGCCCCGGATTCGTTAAGGTGATTTCCGGAGTTTCCGGTCCGGGTTTCCAGTTGTAACTGTATAAAGGGTTGAAGGGAGCGGTATAGGTGATTCCCACACAAACCGTGGTGTCCTCAGGAATTTGAACGAGGGGTAATTCCGCGCCAAAAGGCGTTAAGGTCTCGTCGATCCATGTAAGGCGTTGGTACATGAATAGCTTCAAATTAAGCACTTGCTGGGGGTAAGGTACTCCATTTAACGACTGCCAAATGGCAAAATTTCGCTCAGCGGGTCCTTGGTATAACAAGTTCGCAGTGCTGTCGATAAAGGCCATGAAATTCCCGTTCGAAAGTTCATTTTCCCGTAGGCTAAACCATCGGCAGGCCAGTTCATGCCGGTAAACGCTGTCGGTGTACATTTTTGACCACCAAAAAGGGAAGGGCCAATACGGATGGCAGTTCTGCCATACCCATCCCGAGGTTGGGGGAGAGGCCATAGCGCGGTCATAATCCCACGGCGGACCAATGCACAATTTCCCTCCATCGGTATCTTTTTCCTTGTACATGTATGTACTGCGCCCATAGCTGTCGTAGTTCATCGAGAATTCGTTAACAATCAAAAAGTCAATGAAGGTATTCACATCAATCCAGGCCCGGTAACCGAGGGAATCGTTGGTGAAATTCACACCGTTCAAGGCATTTTCAAACGAATCAACAAACGTTTTAATGTAATTTCCTTGCACAGGTAAAATGCTGTCTGCTTTGGGATAAACGTATTTAAATTCAACCGCATGGGGGGACGTGGCATTGTTAATGGGAGGATATACGGAATTCCAGGCAGCGGGAGCTCCGTTGATGTTCATTTCAATAATATAGCCTCCGGTTAGGGCGCTACCAACCGTGTCGGTTGAGGTCATTTTTGCAATATCCAATCGATCCTTATCGCGTTTGACTTTTTCGGTAAGCGTGTACACTCCTATATAGTTTCCGTCGAGGAAGATTTCACAATGCTTGGTTCGAGGAGCGTAGCGTCCCATTTTTCGCGAAAAATAATAGGCAACGCTGTTTTTTAGGAGGGTGTTATCCAAATACTCAGCCTTGAAAATCCAATCGTTCTCGGCAGGTAAACCCATTAGGGAGGTGTCGATTTTGTTCCCAGCGGCATCGATCAAATCAAAGTCGTAGTTTTTTTTCGGATACCCTGGACCCGTGAATCCTTGCCACTCCGCCAGAATGTTTCCTTCGTAGGAGTAGATCGTATCGTTGCTGTAATTCAATTGCCCCAGCCCATGGTCAATGATTTCCATCTTCACGGGAACTTTCACATTGTTATTGATGGGGGTGTTTAAAGTGGTCAATTTTACAATGGGTAACACACTGCTCATGGCTCCAACGTAGGTAATCATGAAGGGAATATTTCCGGCACATGCGGTATCCGCCCAGCTGACTTTTACCCATCCGTTCCCCGTATTCCCGGTCATGGTTCCACCGTTGAGATTGGGCATAGTTGCATTTCCAGCGATCGTTACGCCATTCATTACCCCGCCAATGTATGAAGAGCCACCACCGCCGCCATCGTCGTTATAGGATGCGCCACCGCCGTAATATCCACCACCACCACCACCGCCATCGCCTGACTTATGTCCGCCCTGACCGAGGCTTCCAGCACCTTGACCCGCTCCTCCGGCATTTTGGGTTCCTCCCAATCCGCTGCCGTTGATGCCTGAAAGTCCTCCACCTTCGCCAGCAGGGGTTCCGCAGCAACCCGTTCCGCCACCGCCTCCGGCTACTAAAATGCGATCACCTAAGGCGTTGCCTCCATATCGAACGTCGCTGGCACCGCCACCGCCGCCTGAGCAACCTACGTCCCCAGCATTTCCTCCACCGTTCCATCCACCGCCGCCAGCCGCAGCGCAATTCGCTCCTTCGCCGCCAACATAGATGGACAAGGTTTCACCCGCATTCAGGTATTTTGTTCCTTTGGAATAGCCCCCCTTGGCGCCGGTTTGACCGTCGTCTCCTCCCTGTGCACCCCATGCCTCAACAGTGAAATTTCCAGAAGTTGGTGCCGTAAACGTTTGCGGACTTCCTGTGTAGGAGAAAGTTTGAACGTTGCCTAAATTTTGACCGTAGTCAATTCGTACAATGTAGGGGACTCCCGCAGCCAAGAGTACTTCTAGATCCGCTTGTTCTCCGCAGTTAAGGTTGTTGTCGTTGTAATACATGGCCCCATTGCTTGAGCCGCTGTAATCTACGTTCTGACAGGTGTTATAGATCCATAATCGGGTATCGCAGGTCGTGATTCCACAGGTACTGAACGAATATATTCCCGTTGAATCGGGGGTGAATTCAAAAAACCTTTGACCGTTAGGAGAGGTATTAAGCCCTAAATTGGCGTTCAGTGGGTTCTCACATATCGTTCCTGGGCCGCAATTGAACGAATGCGAGGCAATGGTAGCGAATTCACCTCCCGAAGCCACTTGATTTCCGTTCAAGGTAATAACGTAGGAACCAAGCCCATAACCGCAGCAGATTCCGTCACCGTAACTGTCATGAATGTCGAAGCGCATGCACGAACTGCTGTCCACGCAAACGGTGTCACTCAGATAGGTTCCTTGGGCAATTTCTGTCCCGTTCGAAAAGAGGTTCCAAGTCGTTTCATTGGGATAGCTGTCCGGTACGATGGTAATTTCTAAAGGCCATTCACCCGCAGGACATTGCGCCAAGGAGCGATGCGCTATGAACATCACAAACAGTAGAAGTAGGAACCGGTAGTTTTTTTTCATGAAAAGCCCTTTACTACAAAGATACGATTATTAAACTATTGTTAACTTCGTGGCTATAAACTCATAGCCCTACATCATGCGTTGGATTTTATGCTTTTTTCTCCTTGCCGTGCAATTTGTTGTGGGACAAAGCCCTTGGATAAAATCCTACGAGCGACCCAAGTGTTTCATTGAAAATCTTGGACAGTTCGATGCTTATCAAAACGAACAAACCGGTCCCATCAAGTTTGCAGCCGACTTCGGTAAAGCCAAGGTTTTTTTCGGGGAAAAAGGCATCAAATACTATTTCATGGATGCTGAAAAATCATCCAACAAAGACCGCAGTGTATTGCCAACAATTCAATCGTTGCAGGACCACAAACAATGGGAACGAACCATCGGGAAATATCGTTACCAATACGATGAGATCAATGCGTCCTTCCTCGCGTCTAATCCTACCTCCATCGAAGGAATAAATCCCCAGCAAGCCTATTTCAGTTATACGTTCAAGTCAAGCGACGGAACCTATCAAAACAAAAGTCAAATCCGCGGTTTCGAGCAAATCGTATACAAGAACCTCGTTCAAGGCATTGATTTGCATTATTCCATCCACCCATCCTCGGGATTAAAATATGCCTTAACGGTGCATCCCAACGCAGATCCTGGCAGCTTTCAACTAATGTTCGACCGCGACTTAGCGCTTGTCAACCAAGAATTGACCGTTGAAACACTGTTCGGAACATGGGTGGATCACGCCCCGATTTCGTTTTACGAATGGGCAGACAATGCCACCATTCCATCGTCGTTTAAACTCTTTAACGCGCGAACCATGGGATTCTCGGTGGGGGAGTACGACGCCTCACAAACCTTGATCATTGATCCTTGGACTCAATTGCCAAGTTTTAATTCGAACTGGGATTGCGTTTGGGAATGCGACAAAGACGCTGCAGGAAATATTTACGCCATCGGTGGGGTCATGCCCCTTCAATTGTTGAAGTATAATTCCGCAGGTAACCTGCAATGGACTTATAATACGCCCTATGACACCTCTAATGTTTGGCTGGGAACCTTGGCGGTGGACAATCTTGGGAATTCCTACATTACGGCAGGTTCCGTGGCCGCCATTCAAAAAATTAACACTTCGGGAACGCTGGTGTGGGACAACCCGAATCCAGGCGGTTTCTTGAGCAACGATGAGTTTTGGAGCATTTCGTTCAATTGTGACCAATCAAAATTGGTAGTGGGAGGTACTGGAGGTTCTGCTTTAACTTTAACAGCATCCATTTACGATATCGATGTAAATTCAGGAAATGTCACTGCGAGCCAGGACGTCGCCCAAGGCAGCACTTTCGGGATTCCGCCTTCGGTTCAAGAGGTTCGCGCTATTTGTGCTTCGCCCAATGGGAAATACTATTTCATGACCCAAGATACCGTGGGTGCGATCAACCAGAATTTGAACGCCTGCGGTGGAAATCCCCTTTTCTATAAAATTGACAATAGCTACGATTTGGGCTACAAATGCGAAAATTACCGCTACGACAACGCGGGCATCTGTGCCATCAAAGCCAATAATGCCTTTTACTACACGCAAAACGGTATCAATGTCGCAAAGCGCAACTTGCAAACTGGAGCCATCGTCACCACCAGTCCCATTCCGGGTGGGGCCAATACGTCGGCACTTGGTGACTTTTCGGTAGCCAACAGCGGATTAGACCTCGATAACTGCGGCAACGTGTATGTTGGTTCCTCCACGGGCGTTGTGAAATACGATGCAAACCTCGTACAACTGGCAACCTATCCCACGAATTTTAAAGTATACGACGTGCATGTCCTGAACGGAGGAGATATCGTCGCGGTGGGAAGTACTGGAACGTCTTCGAGCAATGTTAGAACGGGGTACGTACAAACCTTTGCCGCAGCCGCATGTGCACCTTTGTTGACCAACTGTTGCGATGCCTCAATTTGCCCTGTACAAAACGTATGCATCACCGACGCCCCCATTCAATTAACAGCGGCCACACCGGGTGGAACCTGGAGCGGTCCAGGCGTATCGGCTGCTGGAGTGTTTACCCCTGCCAATGCCGGAGTGGGCAACCAAACCATTACCTACACCTTGGCGTGCGGTTCGGAGTCGGTAAGTATTGTGGTGAGTCCTTGCCAAGGGTTGACCGCCTGCGTTGAAGCAAACGGTTCCATTACGGTGAGCGGGGGAGTGGCGCCCTATTCCTGGGCTTATTACCAAGCAGCGCAAAATACGCCCATTACCAACCAAACCGAATGTCAGAATTGCGGTTACACCTGGTTTTTCGGACAGTGTTTGAACGGACTTACCCCAGTTAATTCGTGCAATGCACCGGCACAATGGGTCAATTTTGCCAACGGCAGCAATGCGGTAGTTCCAAACGGCGTTGCTCAGGTGCAAGTCACCGATGCTGGAGGTACCGTTCAGGTATTCACCCTCGCCAATTTGGCGCCGTGCAATCCGAACCCTTGCCCTAGCATTACCCTGACTCCTTCGAATATCGTCAACGCAACCTGTTTTGGACTGTCCGATGGTTCGGCGAATGTTAGCGCCTCGGGCGGAACGGCTCCTTATACCTATCAATGGATGCCTGGCAATCTTTCAGGGGCTTCACAAACGGGTCTTGCGGCCGGTGCCTACACGGTCACTGTCACCGATGCGAACCTTTGTACGGGCGACACCACCTTGGTGATAAGCTCACCACCGCAAATTCAAGTGAATACTTTAAACGTTACGGGAACGGATTGTGGAAGTTCTACTGGAGCCATTGAAATTTCCGTGAGCGGTGGCAGTGGAAATTATTCCTACGCTTGGAATCCCAACGCAGGATCTTCCGCGAGCATTCAAAACCTCGCTGGTGGAAATTATTCAGTGGTGGTAACCGATTTAGCCAACGGCTGCACCAGTACCTTGCAAATCAATGTCCCAACCTTGGGCGGCCCAGTGCTGAACAATCCTGTCCTAACACCAGCCTTGTGTTTTGGTGCCTTCAACGGTTCCATTCAAGCAAGTGCGGGCGGTTCAACGCCTCCTTACCAATACAGCTTGAACAACGGACCCTCGCAAGCCTCCGGACTTTTCAGCGGATTAGCTGCGGGACAATACACGGTTACCGCAACGGATGCCAACGGCTGTCAAAATTCCCTCAACGTAACGGTTACAGAACCGCCTTCATTGGCATTAAATGCCATTGCAGATGTTGAAATTTGTTCGGGTGATTCCGTGCAACTGACGGCCTCTGCTTTGGGAGGTACGGCTCCTTATGCCTATGCTTGGATGGGAAGTACGGGAACCTCTAACTACTGGGCGGCACCAATGGTATCGTCAACGGTGGATATTACAGTGTCGGATGCCAACGGCTGCATAGCAAGCGACTTGATCACGGTGGTCATTGTGCCATGCGGTAACATCGAAATTTTCATTCCCAACGTCTTTACGCCAAACGGCGACGGTCAAAACGATACGTATGGTATTCAATCGATTAACGCTTTAACCCAAGAAGCGGTTATTGTCAACCGTTGGGGCGAAGTAATGGCCGTATTGAACCAGTTGAATCAATGGTGGGACGGCACCACCGCTAACGGTAACGAAGCTTTGGAAGGGGTGTATTTCATGAAATACCGTTTGACAGGTTTGGGCAACGAAGAACAACAGGGACATGTATTTTTTCATCTAAAACGTTAAAAATAAATAAACTTTTATTCCCTTTAAAGGGTTATTTTTATAATCATTAAAGATGAAAAATTTAGCAGTTGTATTTTTTATATCGATGAACGCTTGGTTTTTTGGGCAGGACGTCCATGAATTGGCAAGAACCGGTACCCTTGAACAAATGAAGGCTTGCCTTGACAAAGATTCTACGGCAGTCAACCGTTTGTCGGACCGAGGAATAACGCCTTTCATTTTGGCCTGTTATCGGGGAAATAATGAAGTAGCGAAGTACTTGATTACCCGGGGAGCCGATGTTACCTATTGCGCTGCAGAAGGATCGGCCATCTACGGCATGATCTTCAAAGACAACTTAGAAATGTTGGATTACACCTTGGCCTTGGGTTACTCGCCCAATGACACCTGCCAGTTTGCCCAGTTTGGAACGCCCTTGCACATGGCCATGAGCCTCAAACGCTATGCGATGGTAGAACGATTACTGCATTACAAAGCAGACACATCAATTCCCGATCCCAAAGGAAGAACGCTGCGGGATTTGCTCAAGTTCTACAAAGACGAACAACTCAGCCAACAATTTAAGAAGTATGAAAAAGAATAAACTGCTACTTTTGTTTTTAATGGTTCTCGGTACCCTTGGTGCCCAAACCTACACTACTGGAACAGTTAACTTATCTTCAACCGCTGGATTGGCCATGACGGCTAAATTGGACATTGGTCCCAACGTTACGCTTACCTTAACAGGACCGTCAACTCGTTGGTTTGCCCTGGGTTTTAATGCTTCGTCCATGGCGGCGGGCACCGATGTGGTTGGGGTGCATTCGGCTGGAGCGTTAACAAATTTTGATGCCAACCTTACGGGTTATTCTGCCCCTGCAACTGACGCACAACAAAATTGGACGATTACTTCGGACCAAGTTGCGGGCGGTGTGCGAACCGTAATAGCAACGAGGGCTTTGAGTACCGGAGACCCCAACGATTATACCTTTATGGCAGCCCCAGGAACCCTTTCCTTGATTTGGGCTCGTGCCAACACCAATTCCTTTAGTTATGCCTACCATGGTAATACCAATCGAGGAATCACCACGGCTACTTTGACCCTGGTACCTGTAACCCCACCACCCACAGGATCGGCAAATCAAACCTATTGTGCTGGTGCAACGGTTGCTCAATTAGTAGCAGTTGGGTCGAACATTCAATGGTATGCCAATGCTTCGGGCGGAAGTCCCTTGGCGGCTGCGACTCCTTTAGTCAACGGAACCACCTACCATGCATCTCAGACTGTGGGAGGCCTTGAATCGCAAAATCGGCTTGCGGTATCGGTCACGCTGATCAATGCGCCTGCTCAGGCTCCCGCCTTTGTCAACGCACCTGCGAGTGTCTGCAGCAATAGCAATACCATCACGTTCAATGCAACCAATGTCAATGGAGCTACCAACTACAATTGGTCCCAACAAGGGGTCCCAACAACCACGCTACAGCCCACCGTTGCCTATCCCATCCTCCCAGGCATGAATTCCATGACGGTAACAATCAATGCTTCGAATCAATGCGGTCAAGGACCTTCGGCTACCCATACGGTAGTTATTAATCCTGCGTACAATTCTTTCATTCAACAAACGGCGTGCGATACCTTTATCTGGAACAATCAAGCTTACACGAGCAGTGGATCCTACACCTATCAAGGAACGACAGCTTGGGGGTGCGACTCCTTGGTGACGCTGCAATTAACCATCCTCAGCAATTCATCGACAAACTTGACCATTGCTCAATGCAGTCCGTTCACACTGAATGGAACCACCTATGCCCAAACCGGTGTTTATCAACAGGTTTTGCCTTCAGCCTTGGGATGTGATTCAACGATTACCATCGATTTTACCCTTGATCCTTCTTTCACGGTGAGTTTTGATACCACGGTAACCGGAAGTTTTGTGTGGAACAATCAAACCTATGTGCAAAGCGGTGTATACACGCAAAATTTGACAACCGTGAACGGTTGCGACAGTACGGTGACGGTAAATTTGACCGTATTTACAGGTTCGCTTGACGAAAACGATGCGCCCTTAGCGATATCTACCTTGGTGCAACGTGGATCAGAAATGATCTTACCTGAAGGTCATTGGAATTTGTGGGATTACAACGGTCGTTTAGTTTTGGCGGTAGAGCCTTCAACCCTTCGCATAAGAATGGATGTGACTCCAGGAATGTACATACTGAGAAGTACACGAAAAGCGATCAAAATTTTAGTAATTGAGTAACATGAAAACCATCATGATTGTTTTGGCCATTTTATGGTCGGCTCACGTAAATGCGCAGAGAACGGTTCGCCAAAACTTCGGGGATACCTTGACCAAGCAATGGGTGGGAATTCAGTTGACCCTCGCGGACAGCGTCTATCTGAAAATGGAAGGACCTGCGAATGCGTGGTTTGCGTTGGGATTTAATACCCAGAGAATGCAGCGTGGGGTAGACGTATGCATGGTTCCCGCATGGAAGGAAGCGTTCGTCGATTTTCGTCCGTATGACGCGGTACTTACGGGTTATGCACCGCCAAAACGTGATGCACTCCAACATTGGAGGATCCAATCTGAGGCCATGGAGGATGGACGGCGGTCCTTTGAGATGGTAAGGGCGATAGCCACTGGCGACGAAGAAGACTTCGATTTCACGGAGTTAACGAAGAACGGCGGTCCCTTGAACGTCATTTGGGCCATGGGAACGGAAAAATCGAATAAGGCGGAATATCACGGCAATAAGAAAGGAAAGAAAACCTTGGAGTTTTAATATAATTGGGTTGCTGTTAGCTCACAACGAATAACGAAGGGCCATCTGGCAACGTCTGTGATAAAACTCGGTCGTTAAATTTCTCCAAGATTCTAAGAAAAGGCGTACAATAATGCCAGACAACTTTTTGTAACCCTACTTACTCTTTGATGAAGGGAATTGTATGAAGATTCGAGTCTTTACCAAAAACCAAGAAATAGTTTCCTGGCAAAAGTCCACCAAGATCAACGGAAGTAATGGTTGTTCCGTTTTCCCAAGCGATTTTAGAATGCTGAAGAGGAATCCTAGTTCCATCCGATGCAACAGCGTAAATTGTTTCAAGAGGAATATGATGAGTCTGCAGTTTAATCAAGTCGGCACTTGGGTTAGGATACAAGCCCAAAATTACGCCTTTGGGTGCTTCATTCAAACCAACATAGAATCGGCTACAAGGACCTGCAAGGGCTTGCGGAAACGCGCCATGACCTGTTGCTGGGGCATTGGCTAATGTTAGCACATTGCTGCCCGCATGCGTAACGTAGGATTTAACGCAGCTGTTGGAAGCATCCATTTGATCGATGGTATTGACATTATACCAATCGCCCTGCACTTGTTGAGGAGTGATATCCACCAAAATGAACCCTTTTTTCGTGAGTTCAACGTATTTGATGTGCGGATTTTGAACGGTTATTAAAGCGGATAAGTTAATCGGTGATCCCGGAGAAGTAACACTGGGTGTGACCATTTCAACTCCTACCGGAATATTCCCATTTTTCAGGTCCAAAGCCCAGCTGGTATGAATGTCGCCAGTTAGCACAACCGTATTGTCGATGTTGTTGGTCGAAAGGTGGTCGAACAATTTCTGCCTTTCTGCTGGATAACCGTCCCAAGAGTCGGTATTAATGGGGTTTCCTAAAATTTCAACGGCTCCTATCATGACTTGATTTCCTATGATTTTCCAAGGTTGGGTCGTGGTGCTTAGTTCATTTTTAAACCAATTGAATTGCGTTGCGCCAAGTAGGGTTCTGCTCGTGTCTGAAAAGTTCGGATCGTTCGCGCCCAGTTGTTCTTCTCTTCCCTCCAAACGGGTATCGAGCATGATGATTTTGGCAAGGTCCCCCAGTTCAAAGGTCCTAAAAATCTCCTGGTTTCCCGGAGCTTTCGGTCGAATGGGAATCCATTCAAAATAGGCGCGTTTCCCTGCTTCCATGCGTTGGTTCCACGGGCCTTCGTTGCCTTGGTGGTTTCCCGCACCCCCGGTGTAAGCATCGTTCGCTGTTTCGTGGTCATCCCAAATACAGATCCACGGAAAGTTCTGGTGTAATTTCCGCAAGGCATAATCCAAACGGTACGAATTATACCGTAAACGGTATTCGTTCAGTTCTGTTATCTCAACGGCGGGCTCCCATGTTCGATCCACATTGGCATTTGGGCCAAATCCTTGGCTTTCGTATTCGTAGATGTAATCGCCAAGCATGAGCACTGCATCCACATCGTTGCGCTGAGCAATGGCATCGTAGGAATTAAAATACCCAGATTCTAGACTGGCACAAGAAACGACAGCAAGGCGCATGTTACTTACGTTTCCAAGGGGCAGTGTTTTGGTTCTTCCGACCAAACTGTAGGCCCCGTTGTGTTCGAATTCGTAGTAGTAAAAGGTGTTGGGATTAAGTCCTGTTACATCGATTTTTACCGTAAAGTCTTTGGTGGAATCCGTACTAAAACTACCGTTGGCCACCACATTGGTAAATTGATCATCAGTGGCTACCTGGTAGGTACCGGTTAATGTTTGGCCATAATCCACTGGAGTAACCCGTGTCCAGATAATTACGCGATCGCTCAGGGGGTCACCGGAGGCCACGCCATGGTAAAACGGTGCGATGCACTCTTGAGGGGTAACGCTGGTCTGAGCCTTAAATTGGCCCAAAAGAATAAGCGTGGTTGCGGCTAAGAGTTTGATTTTCAAGATGAGTAGGTTTGTTGTATCAAAATTAGGGACTTTATCCTTTTAAAATGCCATGAGCGGGATCTCAATTCGACATTTAACGCAAGTTTAACCGAGTCCTTTTTTTGAATTAACGTTGTTTTGTTTGGACCCGTTGAGACTCCATAAAATCCATTATTTTTAGGGCATGGAAAAAGATAAATCGACGGACGAAATTGGCTTTGGTACCAAAAATTACACCTCTAATACGCGGTATTTGAACCCTGATGGTTCTTTTAACATACAACGGAACGGAAAGCACTTTTGGGAGAATTTCGACGGTTATCACCTTCTGATAACAATGCCTACCGTCAAGTTCCTTTCGGTGGTGGTTTTCGGTTATGTTGTTATCAATACCCTTTTCGCCATGATGTACATGGCCATTGGCGTTGAGCATTTTGGAAATTTAAAATCCACAAACTGGTTCAATGATTTCATGCAGTTGTTTTTTTTTAGTGCCCAAACCTTCACCACCGTGGGCTATGGACATCTTTACCCAAAAGGCAATATGGCAGGGTTGGTAGCAACGGTAGAGGCAGCTTTAGGATTGATGGGCTTTGCCTTAGCAACCGGGATTCTTTATGCCCGTTTTTCTCGCCCAATGAGCGCGTTTTTGTTTAGCCGTAACATGCTTATCTCTCCATACAGGGAAGGAAAAGGGTTGATGTTTCGATTAACGAATCCTAAAAAAAATGAGTTAATTGAAGCAGAAGTTCAGGTCGTTTTATCCATGATTAATGAGTCAACGGGGCAGCGTTTTTTTCGACCTCTTGACCTAGAGCTTAAGAAGATTAATTTTTTAGCCCTGAGTTGGACGGTGGTACATCCCTTAAACGATGAAAGTCCACTTCATCTTTTTAGCATGGAGGATTACCGAAGGGTAGATGCAGAATTTCTCATTTTTATCAAAGCCATTGATGATACCTATGAACAAATGGTTCATTCCAGACACTCCTACACCTTTGCTGATCTTGTCCCTAATGCTAAATTTATACCCATGGTACCACGTGCTAACGGCAAAGGAAAAATCGTATTAAACGTGCATGAAATCCATGAATACGATTCAGTAGTGTAACTTTCAGATATTACACGATCACCATCTCATGCCTGAACAAGGCTTTTTGAAAATCTATATCGATTCTCCCGAGGAATAAGCCAGCCCACCCCGTTTGGTTAATTAAAACGGGGTTTTTATCGCGGTTTTCTGTAAGCAAGGGCTTTTCTAAGAAGGTGTGGGTATGTCCCCCTAAAATGAAGTGTATATTGCTGCTTTGGGATGCCAATACCTTATCCGATATTTGATTCGAAGCATATTCAAAGCCTAAATGCGATAAGCATACGATGAGATCACAGTTTTTTTCTTTCAGGTACTTCGCTGTATCGTTGGCTACTTGAACGGGGTCGAGGTAGTTCATTCCTCCGTAATTAGCCTTTCCTGCTAATCCCTCAAGGTTAACTCCAATGCCAAATAATCCAATCCGAAGCCCACCTTTCTTCACGATTAAATGAGGCAGTGTTGCGCCTTCGAGGAGCGTATTCTTAAAATCGTAGTTGCTGCATAGAAAGGGAAAATTGGCATGTTGCTGTGCCTTTTTAAACCCATCTAATCCAATGTCAAAATCGTGGTTGCCCATGGTCGCAGCATCGTATTGCATGGCGCTCATGAGTTTCATTTCGAGTACACCATGGTATTTGTTGAAGTAAGGCGTTCCTTGAAAGATGTCACCGGAATCCAACAACAACACGTGTTCCTCTTCTGCGCGGATTTTTTCAATCAACGCAGCTCTTTTGGCTACGCCACCCATTCCAGGGTACTTCGCATGCGACATGGGAAATGGATCGATGTTCGAATGCGTATCGTTGGTGTGGAGGATGGTTAGTTTTTTACCCTTTGCCAAGGTTTGAGCCCGAAGGTCCAAGCTTCCGCTTAAAACGCCCAAGGTCGCCAGTCCTGTGGTTCCTAAAAATCGCCTGCGGTTCATGGAATGTAGCGTTTTTCGGTTCGATTTGTAAGGGTTCCCTGCTGTTTCACCGCTTGAATGAATACGTCCCGCATGTTACGTCTGCTAATATTCACTGACTCCGGTTGCAGGAAAAAGGTCATTTTGTCGCCACCAAAGGCTAGGTAATCCGAGGTGATGAAGGTTATGTGGGTATGCTCTGGTAACAAGTTGCTTACCGTTAGCTTGCCTTTTTCAAAGCGCGCATTGGATAAGGCAACGCCTTTCGCCTGTTGGCTCAGGTTCTTTTCTATTTCGGAAATTCGTTCCACGGGCAAGCGAACCCAAGCCACCACATTGTCGAAGGGCATGAGCTTGTAGAGATCTCCCACGGTAATCTCTCCGCGGTTGATGCTTGATCTGAGCCCTCCGGCATTGAGAAGTACTACCACCGGTTCTCGCATTTTTACGGCTTGCGTTTCCTGTTGCAGTAATGCGTCTGCCGCCCAATTCATTAAATTCGAGTTGGGGTAGGCCAAGTCAAAGCTCGTATCGGCTCGGCCGATGACCTCTCCCATTTCAGCACTTAAACTGTCGGAATAGGGTTGAATCATAGAACTTATCTCCACTTTCGAAGCATAGCTTTGATCTAAACCCATGTTTTTGGTTCCGCTGTGCAAACTGATGTTGTGGGAGCATGCTCCAATCACGAACAACCCAATTGCCAACAAAACCAAACGCATTATTCGATTACAAAGCTTTTTTTAGCGACTCCAAAAGGAGTCTGAACGCTAAGTAGGTACTTTCCGGCGTTCAGTTGAGCCCCGTTAAGGATTAAAACCGGCAATTCGAGGTTCGAAGATTCCATGATGACCCTTCCGCTTAGGTCTGTTACGCTGTAAGCGGTAATGTTCGTGTTATTCACCTGTGCAAAGACCTGGTTTCGGCTAGGAACCGGAAACACCGAAAAGTTCGCTGCCAATTGTTCCTCGATACCTACGTTGCAATTTTCTGCTAAATAACTCATGTTCGCAAAGTTGACATGGCAAACGAATTCTACCGAATCAATGTAAGGATTTCGGTTTCCTTGAACGCTGAATATGTATTCTTGACGGGCAATTTCATAGGAATCCGGCAAATCGTTGAAGTGCCAATTTTTCAAAGATTCTTGATCTTGGTAGGCAGGTAAACTCCAATTCAATCCATTTTGGCCGTTGTAACAGGTCGCTTGGTAAAAAATTGATCGGGCTGCATTTCCTTTTTGGGCATCTCTGGGCTCATAGCACATTTGATTTCCGTTATATCCAACGCTTCCTTCGAGAAACGTAAATAGTACATTCCCAGTGATCTCCAATAAGGGTAGGTTGCTTCGGTAGGAGTTGGCATTGGCCAAGTTGGTAGGGTAGAGGTTGTGTTGGTCCGTGTATTCCGGTTCTTCCGGATTATCGCAAGGAAAGGTTGGCATCCAAGAGTGACAGTATGTATGTTCACGAGAATAACCGGTTGCGCTCCAATCGAAAGGGTCATTAAATACTTTGTTTTCGCCGGTATAAACGCAAGTCACATAGGATTGACCGTTGGTGGTATCCGAAACTTCAAATTGATTCATCACGGTTTGCTTATAATTGAAGTAACTGATGAAGGTGTGGGGGTTAATTAAGGCCGATAGGTCGCTTAAAAAAGTAGGGCTTTGCGCATTGATTCCATTGTAATAATTGCCAATGTTGAGTCCTGTAGTTGTGGTGGTTCCTGTGGCCGGGTTGGTCGTTTTATAGTTTTCGAATCCCGCAGGTCCGTTGAATGCATAAACGGCAAAATGGTACGGTTGATTGGCACGAACGCCCCGAGGAACGAAGGTGGTTGAGCTTCCGGTGTAAGCAACCTTCGCATTTCCAATGATATCCCCTCGCTGGTAGCTCGTTCCGTCCATCGGGGTTCCAGAAACAGGGCCGTTTTTCGACCACAACACCAAGTATTTTTCTGCGCCGTTCCCGGCATTGTAGGTACCGGTCAAGGTATATGCTTGAAGGTTGGAAAAAGAAAGATTGCTCGCATTTGTTGTAGGCTCTGTCGCTAAGTTGTCCAAACCAACGGCCGATAAGGTAATGACATAAGGGTTTTCATCGCTGTCGTCGTTGGCAATTGATATCGTAGCAGTTCGCGTTCCGTTTCCGGTAGGAGCAAAGGTTAGGGTAAAATTACCGGATCCCAAACCAGCAACGGTGGTCGCGTTCAGGTTGGTGGTGTAATCAGCAGCATTGGCACCTGTAATGGAGGTTCCTGTCACCGTAAGTGTTTGCACTCCGCTGTTTTCGATGGTGATCACATTGTTAGCGGTATTTCCGATAACATACGTGGTATTATTCAAAGCGGTGGTACCGTTGATTTTCACATTGATTTCGCGTGCAGGTGCAACGTAAGGAACGATATCGGCTAGGCTGCGCGGTACAATTTGATAATTGGCGTTAAATTGACCCATTAATCCCGTAATCGTTACCGGTCCTGCAGGTATGGCGGTTCCGTCAATGTTGGTGGATCCGTTGATTCGAACGTCCAAGGTGTTTGCACCGTTGGTGATTTGTACCGTGCTGTTGCCTCCCGCAAAATTTCCACTTTGAACAAAAGTTACGTTCTCAATGCGAATCAGTTGAGATTCTAATGCCTCACCTGCGCTGGTGATCGGTATGACTTGAGGAACGTTTGGAGTAACAGGGCCATGGTCGGTGAAACTGTTGGTAGGAGACAGTTCCAATAATCCGCTGAAGTCAAACAAAACCCCTGTAGCCGTAACCGAGTCACCGGTGGTTAATCCTGAGAGGTTATTGCCGTAGATGGCGATTCCCGCCGTGGCGTCTTGCAGGTAGCGAATGGATCCCAATTCGGTACCGTTAGAAACCACTCCTTTAACAGTTACTGTGGCTCCGATCGACATATTGCGGACTTGTTGTACAGTTTGTGCTTGTAAAGCCAAACCGAGTACAACGGAAACAAGGGTAAAGATTTTTTTCATACTTAAAATTGATAGGATAAAGATACATTAAATCGCAAGCCCTGACCAAACATAACCGCAGCGGAAGTTGCATCAAAGTTCTGATTGTTGCCGTTATTGTTATTTGTTGCGTCCGAGATAAAAACAGTGTTCAATAAGTTAATGACGTTGGCGGAAAGGTTTAGAGCGTCTTCGCCAATTTTGAACCGGTATCCAGCGTAAAAATTAACCAAAGAATACGAAGGCATAATCCAAGATTGCCGTCCTCCGTTAACTCCTTGCAGCGAGAAGGGATTGAAATCGGAAAAATAGCGGTCGAAATACTGAAACTGACCTTTGAAATACAGGTTTTTGATGGGCTCATAACGCACCGTTGCCGAGAGCGCTGTTTGTGCGGCATCTCCTACACCAACTCCCTTAGCGTTGAACGTGTATTCGAGGGAATCGTACTGAGGTATGACGATTGTTTTTGATGAATTCCAGTACCAGTCGCCCATCGAAAACATGAATTCGGCGGATACTTTTTTGTGAATTTCCCATGCGATATCAATTTCGCCTCCCATATGGATGGCATCCATGCCATTAATGTTTACACGAATGAACTCGGTAGGGTCGTTTGGATCAGGAACTTGAACTCCGTAAGGAAAAGGTTTGTTTTTCCAGTTGGTAAAATATCCGTTAAGGTTGACACCGAAGTGCTTGGCGGCATAGTTAATACCGAGTTCCGAGGCCAGTACTTTTTCATTGGCCAATTCTCCAAACAATTTATTGTAATTGTTATCAATCACGTTCGAAAACATCGGAGTTCGGTTCAAGTATCCCAAGTTAACAAAAACACTGGCGTTGTCCACAAAGGAATAGCTTGCCCCAGTTTTGAAGGTAAAACCAGGAATGTACTTCCAAGGGGTTCTCACATAGTCAACGCCATCGGATTGGCTATGGTAGGTTTGTCCTTGATATGTCAGCGTATCTCCATAACCGAATTGCAAAACCGTATCACCGAGGTTTAATTCGCGTTTTTGGAAATAGTCGATGCCCTGATAGCCATTAACAATGCCGGAAACA
>Ga0209770_10000040_pt1 | contig 76363 bp, 46 predicted proteins | sample LauGreSu1BDMLBDD_2_FD_187572 | JGI IMG/M metagenome (GOLD analysis project Ga0209770, IMG submission 187572) | Freshwater lake microbial communities from Lake Michigan, USA - Su13.BD.MLB.DD (SPAdes) (version 2) | ecosystem: Environmental > Aquatic > Freshwater > Lake | place: Lake Michigan, USA... | reverse complement strand
TCAATAATGTAATAAATACTACCGTACTTACAAGCATTGACTCTAACAACTCTAATGTCAGCAACTATATCAAAGCTGTTGATAGCAATCTCAATAATGTAATAAATACTACCGTACTTACAAGCATAGACTCTAACAATTCTAATGTTAGCAATTATATCCAAGCTGTTGATAGCAATCTAAATGTTATTATTAATACTACTGTACTTACAAGCATAGACTCTAACAATTCTAATGTTAGCAACTATATCAAAGCGGTTGATAGCAATCTAAATGTTATTATTAATACTACTGTACTTACAAGCATAGACTCTAACAATTCTAATGTTAGCAACTATATCAAAGCGGTTGATAGCAATCTCAATACTATCATAAATACTACTGTACTTACAAGCATAGACTCTAACAATTCTAATGTTAGCAACTATATCAAAGCGGTTGATAGCAATCTAAAAGTTATCATAAACATAAAAGATACAGCTTTATCTAATTATTCTCTTGGTATAAATGACAGGTTGAGTGGTATTATAAGCGCAAATAATAATACTATGTCTAATTTTTTATTAAATAATTCTAATACGCTTGCACTAAGAATAGATAATATTACAACAGACGAAATTAATAATGGAGTAAATAACAAGTTTATAGTAAATAATTATTATAATGATATATTGAATGTTGCTGGAAAGTTCAATATTTTTTCTGATAACAGTTTTGTGGATATAGTAAATGTTTATGAGGATAATATTAATAGCAACAGTATTTTAAAAATTTTACAAAATGGGAGAGTAGGAATAGGCAATTCACAGCCAGAAGAAAAATTAGATGTTAGTGGCAATATGAATATTACAGGAATATATAAAAGAAATAATGTTGATATCATACAGCAGACAAATGATAATATAGTTTCTTCTTCTAATTTATTAAATAAAAAGGTCGATGATTTATCAGCTTCGCTATTTTACTATGACTCATATAATTTAAAAATATCAAATATATTATTACCACGAGCAACTTGTAATAATTATGGTGCTATTAAACCTGATAATATAACTATTAAAATAGATAGCAATGGTATTATAAGTGGTAATCTATCAGTTGATTTATCTTCATACGCTACTAAAAATGATTTAGATTCAGTTGTTTCTGGTCTTACATTCATAGATCCAGTAGAACTTGCTACTACTGTGAATATTACATATCCTCCTACTGGCCTAATACAAATAGATGGGGTATTTACTTCGCTAAATAACAGAGTCTTAGTAAAAAATCAGAATCTAAAATACGAGAATGGTATTTATACCGCATCAACAAGTACATGGAGTAGAAGCGAAGATTTCAATAGTACTGAAAATATCAAAAGTGGTACTTTCGTATTTGTGAAAAATGGCAATATTAATAAAAACTCTGGGTATGTATTTAATACTTCCAATTTTGCAACATTAGGAACAGATTCTATTAACTTTACTCAATTTTCAAGTGCAGGACAAACGACGGGTGGGGCAGGTATTGTTAAAGATGTAAATGCACTTAATCTTAATATTAAAGATGAAGGAGGTATAGAAATAGATGACAATAATGAAATATATATCAATTTAGGACTTGCAAATATAAGCAGTGTTTTACCAGTAGCTAAGGGGGGGACTGGCTCAACTACGCTTGAAAATCTAATTAATCTTCCTTCACATACAACAGGCATTTTACCCATAGCTAAGGGCGGAACAGGTACTAATAGTCTTAATAATTTAATTAATTTATCTTCGCATACTACGGGTATTTTACCAGCATCCAAGGGTGGTAGCGGAAAAGATATATTGACATTAAATCAGGTAATAGTAGGCAATGGTACAGGCGCAGTTATTCAAAGTGATGGATTGACATGGGCTAATAATACTCTTGCAGCTACTAATATTTCGGGTAATGGCGCTGGCATTACTCTTTTAAATGCCAATAATGTAGCAAGTGGTATATTAGCCGTTGAAAGAGGTGGGATTGGGGCATCTTCCTTCAATAATTTAATCAATTTATCTACTCATACTAATGGTATATTGCCTGTTTCCAAGGGAGGTACAGGTGCTAATAATTTAGCCGCAAATCAGCTCTTAGTAGGGAATGCAACAGATGCTCCAATACAATCTGAAAATCTAACATGGAATAATATAAGCAGTATATTATCGGCTACCAACATAGAAGCAACTACTTTATCAGGCTCCGGAGCGAATATTACTTCTCTAAGTGCTGCAAATATATCAACAGGGACATTATCAATTGCAAGAGGAGGTACTGGCGCGAGTAGTTTTGTTGAAAATCAGCTTATTGTAGGTAATGGTACTAATGCGCCTATACAATCTACAAGCTTATCATGGAATAATACAACAAATACTCTTTCAGCAGCAAACATAGCAGGTTCGGGCGAGAATATTACAGGGTTAAATATTGATAATATATCTGCTGGTGTCTTACCTGTTTCTAAGGGTGGCACAGGTGTCAATAATTTAGTCTTAAATCAGCTCGTAGTAGGGAATGCCACGAATACTCCTATACAATCAGCTAATTTAACTTGGAATAATACTACAAATACGCTTGCTGCCACAAATATTACAGGAAACGGATCTTTAATAACTGCTCTAAGTGCAGCAAATATATCAACAGGGACATTATCAATTGTGAGAGGCGGTACAGGAACAGGTAGTTTTGTTCAAAATCAGCTTATTGTAGGAAATGGTACTAATGCGCCTATACAATCTGCAAGTTTATCATGGAATAATACGACAAATACGCTTTCAGCTACAAATATAGCTGGTTCAGGAGAGAATATTACAGGTTTAAATATTGATAATATATCTGCTGGTGTTTTGCCTGTTTCTAAGGGTGGTACAGGTGCTAATAATTTAGCAGCAAATCAGCTTGTAGTAGGGAATGCAACTGATGCTCCAATACAATCTGCTAATTTAACTTGGAATAATATAGGTAATATATTATCAGCAACCAACATAGAAGCAACAACTTTATCAGGCTCAGGAGCGAATATTACTTCTCTAAATGCAGAAAATATATCCACGGGTACTCTTAGTGTATCCAGGGGAGGTACAGGAACAGGTAGTTTTGTTCAAAATCAGCTTATTGTAGGAAATGGTACTAATGCGCCTATACAATCAACAGGTTTATCATGGAATAATACGACAAATACGCTTTCAGCTACAAATATAGCTGGTTCAGGAGAGAATATTACAGGTTTAAATATTGATAATATATCTGCTGGTGTTTTGCCTGTTTCTAAGGGTGGCACAGGTGCTAATAATTTAGCAGCAAATCAGCTCGTAGTAGGGAATGCAACTGATGCTCCAATACAATCTGCTAATTTAACTTGGAATAATATAGGTAATATATTATCAGCAACCAACATAGAAGCAACAACTTTATCAGGCTCAGGAGCGAATATTACTTCTCTAAATGCAGAAAATATATCTACTGGTACTCTTAGTGTATCCAGGGGAGGTACAGGAACAGGTAGTTTTGTTCAAAATCAGCTTATTGTAGGAAATGGTACTAATGCGCCTATACAATCGACAGGTTTATCATGGAATAATACGACAAATACGCTTTCAGCTACAAATATAGCTGGTTCGGGCGAGAATATTACAGGTTTAAATATTGATAATATATCTGCTGGTGTTTTGCCTGTTTCTAAGGGTGGTACGGGTGCTAATAATTTAGCAGCAAATCAGCTCGTAGTAGGGAATGCAACTGATGCTCCAATACAATCTGCTAATTTAACTTGGAATAATACTACAAATACGCTTGCAGCTACTAATATTACTGGGAATGGTTCTTTAATAACTGCTTTAAATGCTGATAATATAGCAACGGGGACATTATCAATTGCAAGAGGTGGCACGGGATCAAGTACATTGACAGCAGATATTATACAACAGGGGACAGTTAAAAGATTTATTGAAAACGATACTATAACAATGCCAGATATACCTCTTAATGTTAATAAAATATTATATATGGGGGCGAGTATAATTCCTACATTAGATAATACTTTTTCATTTGGTTCGTCCGATAAGAAATGGAAAAGTATATTTGTGGGTGCTAATACAATTACAATAGGCACTACGAAGTTATCTGCAAGTCCTACGGGAGCTCTCGAAATGAGTTCAATTAGTTTTGATGATAAAATAAATCTTGTTACTTCAAACGAACTTCATAGTCTCGCAGGAATTACTAAAAATGTACAACAGCAAATAAATGAATTAAATCTGGATAATATAGCAAATGGTGCTATTAATAAATATATAATAAATAATCAATATCAAGGCGAACTGACAGTAGGATCACGATTAAATGTAGGCTCCTATTATTCTACTCAAAACCAAAATGGAAATCTTCATGTATTCGGGGATTTGATATTAGAGGGTGATGTAACAACAAACAGTCCTTTTATAACACAGATACATAGAAATCTATCTAATTACAATACAGGCTATATTGATATTTATAATATAGATGATTCTTCCAATAAACCGAGTGTTAAAATCAGACACAATACGGGATATTCGAATGTATTAGAATGTTATTCAAAGGATGACAATAATATAAATAACCCTCTTTTTATAATAACATCTAATGGAAATATCGGAATTGCAAATGAGATACCTACAGAAAAATTGGATATAATAGGTAACATTAAATATACTGGAAAAATTAATAATATAACAGCGAGCGAGATGGCGCATTTATCAGGAATAAATTATAATATCAAACAGAGAATAGCTGATAATGATATCAGACAATCTAATTATGTATTAAACATATCTAATATTCTAAATATTGATTATTCGAATAGAGACGCAAACATAAGCAATTTTGTAGTAGATGTTAGAGAAGCATTAGTTGAAAAAATAATAACTTCTAATAATATTCTATATTTATATGCAAGCAATAATGATATTAATAATTCAAATTATTTATTGAGTAATATTATCAATTTAAATAATACACAGGCTAATAATGATTTAAATACCTCAAACTACATCTCTGCGACTTCAAATACAATAATGAATTTTATTAATAATAATGGAGGAAATCAAATAGAATTAATATTAGAAACTTCAAATCAGCTATTTAAATATTCATTTGATAATAATATATTTCAATCAAATTATGTGGCTTCTACATCAAATATTCTTATAGCATATTCAAGTAATATTAATATTAATCTTTCAAACTATATTCTTACGACTTCCAATAATCTTGTAAGAAATGCAAGCAACATTAATGTTAATCTGACAAATTATATTCTGGCGACTTCCAATAATCTAATAAAAAATACAAATAATGTTGATTCTAACCTTTCTAACTATGTACTGGCGACTTCTAATAATCTAATAAATTATTCTATTACAAGTGATAAGTCTCTATCTAATTATGTAATAGCTACTTCAAATACATTAAATACAAATCTAATCAACTTTTCGAGAAATGCTGTTAATATTACACAAGGTGTAATAAACTCAGACAGATTACCTGCTGCTACAGCAGATAAAAAAGGTGCTATCAAAAAAGGAAATAATGTTAATATATTATCCGACGGAACCTTGAACATAAATCTAGATGTATATAACGGCAATACATTTATTAATGGCGATATAACAACTTCTAATTTAACTGTATTAGGTTCTAGTACTATATTAGATACTAATGTGTATATAACAGAGAGGTTAGAAATAATCAATGATAGCTTAAATAATGCCGTGGATATCAGACAAAAGGCTGCTGGATATAACATAATGAATATATCAAATTTAACAAGCGAGGTATTTAACATTGGATATAATGGTGGAATTACATTTAGAGAATCAATAAATAATATAACAGTATCAGAGTTTGCTAAAATTGCCAAAATAACAGCAAATGACGAGAATATCAGCAACTATGTAGATGCAGTAGACACCCGACTATCTGCTTTAATAAATTTTAATGACACTGATACCTGTAATTATATCAAAGAGACAAGCAATATATTGGCTGTTGATTATAATAGGCTAAATAGAAATGTCAGCAACTTCGTAACATCAGTTGATACTAGACTATCTTCTTTAATTGCTTATAATGATACTGATGTAAGCAATTATATTAAAGAGACAAGCAATATATTAGCCGTAGATTACAATAGGCTTAATGGAAATATTAGCAACTATATTAGAGTTACTAGTAATTTTATTGTAGATGATTATAAGAATCGTGATGTAAGTGTTAGCAATTACATAAATGCTATAAGTAATATTTTAAGTATTACTATACAAAGTACAAACGATTCATTGATTAGCAGCAATGTGTGGAATAAATCTGGTAATAATATTGATAATAAAAATACGGGAAATGTTGGTATAGGAACTACGAATCCACTGAAAAAACTACATATTTTACAAGCACATAATTCGGAAGGAACTATTGATACTACAAATGTAGATATTGTTGACGCCGATGTTATTATATCATCTATGTCTTTGCCATCTAATAGAAAAGATGCTGGTATAATGTTTGTTGCAAGTAGTGCAACAGGAGGTGCTAATATTTCTACACCATCATCTTTTATTAAGTCAGGTTGGACAACAGCTGGAAGTACTGCTTGGAATAAATCATATATAGATTTTAATACACACGCTACAAATACTACTGCTTGGACAACAGACATGAGAATACAGGGTGGTAAAGTAGGTATAGGAACTACTAATCCTACGCAATTATTAACATTAAATAATGGTAATATATTACTAACTGGAACGTGGAACTCTTCATCTAAATATAGTATTCAATGTATAAATACTGATAAACGCGTAGAGTTTGATAATATAAATGGCACAGGTATATTTGATAATAATAGAATTACTTTTAATGCAGGTAATCAGCGTATAATGAATATTGTAAATACAGGTAGTGTTGGTATTGGAATTGACAATCCAACTGATGGTAATAAACTTCATATTGTAGGAAATACTATTACTGATGGCAATGCTTTTATAACTGGAAACTTAGTAGTTAATTCAACTTTAACTGTTAATGGACAAGTATTAACTACTTTAATATCAACAAATGATACTTTGGCTAGCAATTATGTCAAAGAAACAAGTAATGTATTAGCTTCTTCAATTACGTATTTATATGATAATGCTTATAATGACCAAAAGACTTTGAATGTAATTAATAATAGTAGTTATTTGATATCAAGTAATAAACTACAATTACCCATAGCAACAACATCACTTTTGGGTGGTGTGAAAGTTGATGGAAGTACTATAACAATTAATTCAAGCACAGGTGTTATATCAGGGGCTAATACTTATGTTTTGCCTACGGCTACTACATCAGAGTTAGGCGGTGTTAAACAAGGAACCAATACATCTATTAACGCAAATGGTATTATATCTGTTGATTTAAGTACATATACGGGAAATGCTATAATAAATGGAAATCTTACAACATCTAATCTTACTGTCTTAGGTTCAACAACTACATTAGATACAAATGTATATATAACAGAAAGATTAGAGATTTTTAACGATAGTCTCGATAATGCTGTCATTATCAAGCAAAAGACACCTGGATATAATATAATGAATATATCCAATTTAACAAGTGAAGTTTTAAGCATAGGCTATAATGGTAATATTACTTTTAAGGAATCTATAAATAACATCACAGCTGCTCAATTCAATCAAATTGCAAATATAGCAACAAACGATTCTAATGTCAGCAATTATGTGAGAGCAACGAGCAATATATTAGCATCTTCAATATCTTCAATATCTTCAAGTATTTCTTCAATATGGTCTCAATCAGGAACTCAAATATGGTATAATGATGGAAATGTAGGTATTGGTACTAATAATCCTAATGCTAATTTACATTTACATGGAAATGCTGCTTCGCAAAATGTAAGAATTTCTTTTACAGATAATACAACAGGAGTTGCTACAACTGATGGTTTCTGTATAGGAAAGGATACATTACAGGTAGGATATATATATAATACCGAAAATAATGCGTTATCAATCGGAACAAATAATCTTGAAAGATTAAGAATATTAGGAGATGGTAGTATATATACTAATACTAATCTTAATTTTGGTATTGGCATCGGTGCAAGTCCATCTTATAGATGTCATATAAAATGTACTTATGATAATATAGCAACGGGACTTCATTTAGACGCTAATGAAAATGGAAATGTTAATCAATATGCTTTAACAATTTATCCTTATGTTATAGCAGCAAGTCAGGTTGGTTGGAAGTTTAGAACACAAAATGTATCGGGTGGAACACAAACACCATTAACATTTGATAATGCTGGTAATATAATATTAGGAGGAACAATAAGTGGTAATGGTTCTTTATTAACAAATATTAATGCTACTAATATATCTTCTGGAACTATTGATGGTTCTAGATTACCTATTGCTACATCAAGTGTTTTAGGAGGTGTTAAAGTAGATGGAACCACTATTACTATTAATTCAACTACGGGTGTTATAACATCCACAGGAGGCGCAGGAGGAAGTTCTCAATGGACTACTTTAGGAGCAAATATTTATTATAACACCGGTAGTATAGGTCTCGGAATAGATTCTCCTACTGCTATTTTAGATATTAAAAAAACTCATGACGCGGCGACAACATTAGATTTATTAAATATGAGATTTGACGCAAATTGGGGTTTAAAAATTCAACAAAGTTATACAGAAGCAGAAAATATTCAATATAATTTAATACATCGTTATAATACTACTGATTATAATTCATTAACATTTAAAGCTGCTAATGTGGGTGTTGGAACAAATAATCCACAGAGACAATTACATATAAAAAGCGCAATGCGCATCGGTGGAAGCGGTGCTGTTTTAGATTTTGGCGATGATATGAATAATCAAATTTATAGAAATGGCACAGCAAATGAACTGAGATTTACTACAAATGCAGTTGATAGATTAATAATTGACGCAAGCGGAAATGTAGGTATTGGAACAAATAGCGTACCTTTTGCTAAACTACATTTACATAAGAACTCCGCAGCTCAAGATGTACGCATACAATTCACAGATACAACTGTAGGAACGAATTCGAACTCGGGTACTATTGTAGGCAAATTATCTGATGGTCGTGGTTTTTTATATAATTATCAAAATAATGACCTGTTTTTTGGGACAAACGGAACAGAAAGATTGACTATAACTGCTGGTGGAAATGTTGGTATTGGGATAACTAATCCTGTTTCTCAAAATAATCTACATATACATAATACAGGAACAGCGCAATTAATTAAATTAGCATTAACAGATGGTACAACAACAGGGGCCGCTAATCGTGGATTACATATAATAAAGGAAACAGACCAGACTGGACATATATATAATTATGAAAATAAAGCTTTGGCATTTGGAACAAATGGTACTGAAAGAATGAGAATATTAGCAGGGGGAAATGTTGGTATTGGAAATACCGCACCAATTGCTCCTTTAACTATTGGTAATGGTTCGTTGGCAAATAATGATGGTTTTATAGTTTTAGAAAAATGTACTACTGTCGGAACATCAAGACAATTTAGAATTGGTTTAAATACTAATTTTGAATTAGTTATGGGTGATTATGGAGCCGGTAATGTTGCTGCAACATGGCGAGAAACTTTGCGAATATCGTCTACCGCGCCTGCTAATGTATTAATAATTGATAATAATGGTTATGTTGGTATTGGAAATACACCTGCATACAAATTAGATGTTGATGGCGATGTTTATGCTGGTAATAATAGTTTTTTCTTATCAACTTTTTCAGGAACTGGAAATAGTCAATTTTTTGGTAAAAAGTTAAGTACAACTATTGTAGCTGGTATGGAAATTCAAAATACAACATTGGTTGGTAACTATTCTCAAAAATTACATTTTCATACTCATACTTATGGTGGTCTTTATGGAAGAAGAATGACTATCAGCGAAGGCGGAAATATAGGTATTGGTACGGATGTTGATATACAATCGAAATTAATAATTAATCCAATAGTTTCTGATAGAAACTCTTTCGATCACAGTGAAGCTCCTTTAACTATTACGCAACCTACTGCAACAAGTACAACCGTATTAAATGACCCCAAATCTGTTTTACATTTATGTCGCCAAGGTACATCAGGACAAGCGCACGGAGCAAAAGCAACTTTTAAATTATGTAGATATGAAAACTCGGGAGTTAATAGTAGAACAAGATTAGATTTATTATTATCACATAATAGTTATGATGAAACAGCTTCTGTTAGTTTTAGAAGTGATGGAAATGTAGGTATTGGAACAATTTCTCCCTCTGATAAATTACATGTTAGCGGCGGTAATATACTATCAAATGGTGATGTAATAGCATATTTTTCTGATGAAAGATTAAAAAATATTAAAAGTTATATTAAGGATGTTCTTCCCACGCTTGATGAAATAAATGTGTTTAAATATAATAGCAATGATTTAGGCGAAAGTTTTGGTTATGACAAAGATAAGGATGAAATTGGTTTAAGTGCACAAGAAATACAGAAGCATTATCCTGAATTAATTAATCTGGCACCTTTTGATACTATGTATGACTCAACTACAAATAAAAAGATATCTAAATCAGGCGAAAATTATTTAACTCTTAACTATAACAGATTAGCACCAATATTATTACAAGGAATTAAAGAATTAAATAATAAAAATAAAAATATAGAAAATGAATTACGCGAATTAAATGAGAAATATACAAATATTGTGGAAGAATTAAGAGAATTAAAAACTTTAATATTAAATAGATAAATATTATAGTAAATGTCGGGTACAACGCCTGCTTCTGGACAAATAGCTCTCGCTAATTTACAAAGTGTTTTTGGCGGAACTATTCCTATAAATTTTAGTGAATATTATCAAAATGCTTTAACTGGTTATACTAGTGGCGTATCTGGTATTCCCAATATAGGAACACAGATATCGTTAAGTAATTTTTACAACAAAACTAAACCAGGCGTTAGTTATCCTCCCGTTGCCGTACAGACAAATCAGTATATGTTTGGTTACCCTTTGACAGGAACCAATGGATTATACCTGCGTGTAACAGGTGCAAGTGGTACAAATTTAACAAGATTCGGCGGTTCAACTTTTAATAACATACAATTTTTTGGGTCTGGCTCCCCTCCTTCTATAAATTGTCAAAATTTAATATTACAAGCAAAAGCAGGAGACCAGATTAAAATTTCAATACAAAAATGGACCGGTGGCAATTACACAGTTTATGTTAGAGCATGGTATAATCTTGGCCAAGGATGGTTTTGGCCTTATTATTGGTATAATACCACCACTGGTTTTACCACTTTTGATTTTTATTATACTATTCCATCTAATTTATTACCTGGAAATTATGGTATAGGAGCAACCTGTCAATATTATAATCTTAATGATACCTTTTATGTTACTTCTATTTTTTATTCATTACATGTAGTCCCTTAAATTAGTATAAGAAGAATACTATAATTTTTTCGCTATATAAAGAATACTATTTACTATTTAATATATATATGGAGGGTCTTATTGATACTAGAAATGAATATATTGAACATATACAGGATGTAATAGCTATACCATTATCTCAGCGCATATATGATATATGGTGTGATTGCTCTAAAATTAAAGGGAGTATTAAAGAGTTCCAGAAAGAGCTAATACAAATCAAAAAATGGAATAATAATATTATATATGAGGAATACAAAAAAATTATAAAGAAAACTAAATGCAAATATTTGCCTGACCTTATTAAAATGATTATAATAACTACTATAAAAATAAAAATATACGAGTACAAAGACCAGTTCAGCAATATCAAAATTAAAATACCGCTGGCTGAGGATTTCATCCACAAATGCTATATAAATATCTCAATATTCTCTTGGAAAAATGCTTATCTATTTAATAATAAAAACATCAAGGATTCTGAATATCAAAATAATTTGAATATCATAGAAGAGAATATTAGAATAATTATTAAAAAAACATTTAGAGATTTCATCCCATTTGACGATATATTCCAACAAATACAAGATAATATCGAGAATAATGCCATAGAAGAGGATGTCGAACGAGACATCGGCAAAACTAAATCGTCTAAACAGAGCAAATCTGAAAAATCTACTACTACTAAAGCTACTGCTCTACCTAAAGAAGAACCTCAAGAGCCTGAAGAAGAGCCCGAAGAAGAGCCTGAAGAAGAGCCTGAAGAAGAGCCCGAAGAAGAGCCCGAAGAAGAACCTCAAGAGCCTGTAAAGTCAGCTAATTATATTGCTATAAAACAAGATGTTGAAAAAAACAAAAATAATAACAACAATGGCAATGCTAAAGATACTGTTGAACAAAAAGATATAAAATATGAAGAAGGCGAAGACGGCGATGACGGAAAAGAGGGCGAAGACGGCGACGAAGATGATGAGAATGATAATGATGAGGAAGATAATAATGATAATGATGAGGGAGAAGAAGATGATGAAGAGGGCGAAGAGGGTGAAGAGGGAGAAGAAGATGATGAAGAGGGTGAAGAGGGAGAAGATGATGACGAGGACGAAGATGACGAGGGCGAAGATGATGACGAGGACGAAGATGACGAGGATGAAGAAGAGGAAGAGGATGAAGATGAAGATGAAGAAGAGGATGAAGATGAAGATGAAGAAGAGGATGAAGATGACGAGGATGAAGAAGATAACGAAGATGAAGAAGATGACGATGACGATGATGACGAGGATGAGGATGAGGATGAGATAGAGAAAAATAGAAATAGTGTTAAAAACGGGGGTAATATTATAACTATTAGTAATAGTACAGATAATGATGAGTATAAAACAGAAATCTATAAAAAGGGCGGGTTTTTCTATTCAAAAAATAATAAGGAAGAAGCGGACGAAGCGGACGAAGCGGAAGGCACACTTTTACCTATTAATATCGCACAAAGAGCCGAAACCGGTAATGAATATAGTTTATTACAAAAAAAAGAGGCATATGAAAATATTGAAAGGAAGCTTTCTATTGAAACGGGAAGGGGTTATGGGAAGAGTAGCGAGATTAAAGAGATAGTTATAAATAATGACAATAATGTTAAAAACAAAAAGCTACGATTCTTTTAATATTTTTCTAATATTCTTTTAATATTTTTGGTTTTTTTTGACTTTTATCAATTTTGTATTTTTCTTTTTCATAAAAACACCAGGGTCAAAATCCTCGTTGTCCTCCTCTTCCTCGTCATTCATAAGCCCCATTAAATCTCTCTGGTCTTGAAGAGCCTGCATTTCCCACAAGTTTTGCGAACACATTTTATAATTACTATCTTGCGCTTTGTACCAATATACATTATCATTAATATTATTGGATTGCGTTTTATTATCTATTACGAGGCATTCAAAGTTTTCGGTACATTGATTCATCACTTGATTAAATACATCAAATGTAGGGAACATCCCGGCATAATGATTGTATATCTTCTCTCTTTCTTTTACTATATTGTTTCGGAATATGAAGACATAGTCTATATTTGAGCGTAAATCGGGAGGTAAGCCGAGGCCGTGTTGCATAGTTATAAGCAAGAAGATTTTGTAATGGCGACCGTTCATAAAAATACATCTTATATTTTTATCTTTTATTGAAGCCTTGTTATACATACAGTCGTCTAATATCAAGAAGGCTCGCGGGTCTATCGTCGAAGAGCCGTGTTTTTCTAATTCACGCTTTTTATCCTTTGTAATATTAATCTGTCTATTTAAAAACTTGCTAACGAGCTTCTCTTCCAGGTCGTCGTATATTAACATTTTAGGTATGAACTTCTCAAAATATCCGTTGGCCCTCTCTGTGGGGGATACTACGACGCCTACGGGTATATCTCTATTATAGCTCATAATATCCTTCATACAATAACTTTTTCCGGTGTTTCTCTTGCCTATAAAAACAACGACTGAATCGCTTTTAATTTTAGTAGGGTCAAACTTTTTAAGTTCTAACTTCATTTATCTTATAATAACAAAAATAATATAACTACTATACCACAATAAAAATATACATATATATATATATATATAAGATAAAGATATATATATATATAAGATAAAGATATATATAAGATAAGGATATATACATATAAGATTATATTGCAAACTTATAAATATATTACATATCCTTATACATATTAAATCTATTAGAATGTCATTAATACATTATTGGATTAATCTTGACAGGAGCGATAAGCGGAGGATATTTATGGAAAATCAATTTAATAGCCGTGGCATTAAGAATCAAAGAGTTGTTGCTATATCACCCGATGATTTTGATGATTTACTGGAAAACAAGAGACCACTTACTTGTAAGCATCCGGGGTGCGTAAATTGCGAATATGAGTTCGCGTGTATATCTAGTCATATCAAGGCTATGAAAGCCGGCTTGGAAGACGAAAAAAATAGAGCAAATGAGTGGTTTGTTATTATGGAAGATGATATGTTCTTGCCTTTTAATATAAATTACGAGGAACTAATCAAAGATGCCCCGAAAGATTTTGAGATATTGCAGATGTGCATATCATATGGTAATACTGTAAACATATTATATAATGAGTTATTCCTTAAAAATAATGAGAGCTTTATTAAATGGCGATACTTGCTTCCTTGTGCCGGTATGTATATAATTTCTCGTAAAGGAGCGGAAAAATTAGTTAATAAGTTTTATATAAATGGAAAATACGATTTTTCTTCTTGCGAATATCAGATAGTTGCTGATGTAGCAATATATTCAACGGCTAATAGTTTTGCTACGACATTTCCCTGTTCGTATCCTAATATTGAAATGGGTTCCGAAATCCACCCGCATCACCTTGAAGCCCATAACAGTGCTATAATAGACATTAAGGCGGTTCTTAATCACGCTGCGACATATAAGACAATTAAATACCTGAGTATGTATCAAGATTAGGCTCGGGCTCAGGCTCGGGCTTATCCTTGGTGAGATTCGGATTTGTCTGTTTTAATCATATATTTTTCGTTAAAAAAATATAGGACTATCAATTGCTTTCTATGATTTCTCAATTTGTCCGTACAGTATAGGATATAATCGTCATTATTATTGTTTAGATTCTTATTTTTAATCCATATTTTAAATAATTCGTTGTATAGCACGACAGATTCTTTAATTAGAGGATATTTCTCAATTTGATTTGTTGCCAACATTTCCGCCTCTTCTGCTAACCCTATTATATGTAGGAAGTGTTTGGTAATACAATCCCTACATCTTTTATTTTTATTTGTTAAATGCTCTTCCAATAATATGGATTGTTTAATTATTTGCTGCATATTATATCTCGGATCACTCACCGGATCCAAAGCATCGCAAGTAGTCGTGCATTTGTCGCTCGGCTTGGCGCCTCCTGCGTTGCCTGCTTTGCTTGCGCTGTTCTTTGATATATTAGAGCTGTTTATTTCTATTAAATTGTTATAATTGACATCTAAACCTCTGTTTTTATTTATAACCCAAACTATAATACTCGTGCTAATAATAATCGTTAATATTATCGCAAATGTTTCTACAATATTAGACATATATATTCTAATATTATATTATATTATAATAATATAATGCAAGAATATTCCGAATATTTTTTTGAAAACTTTAAGGGCGGCGGAAGGGGCTGGGGTGGTGGTAGAAAAAAAAAGAAAACTAAGAATGAAGAAGAAGATGAACTAAGAGATAGTATTAGAAGTATTGGTATATTTTTTACTTTATTTGCATTTATCTATTATATAAATGCTATGTTCCCTAAACAGACAACATCTGTTTTAAAGAGATACGAAGCCTTTGATTATATAAATAATATTACATATATCGCTATCTTTATTATAATCATTATGACATTATATACGATAGTAAAATATTTGTATAATAATTCTGAGACGCCTGTCGCTAATACACAGTAAGTTATAAATTATAATATTATGTTTATATTAGAAAATTGAATATATATGAACCACCTTAATATGTTTACGAATGAAAAAAAGAATAATTATGAAAAATTTAAACCTTCTAAACTTGCATCAGGTACTGGAGGCACCGGTACGGGCGGAGCTGGTGGAGCTGGTGGAGCTGGCGGAGCGACAGGTGGTTTTGCCGGAGGTGCCGTCGGAGGTGCTGCTGGAAGTGCAGCCGGTGGAGCGACGGGAGGTATTTTTGAAGGAACGGCAAGTGGAGTAATGTCAGGAGGCGCCGCTTCTCTTATGAGTAATTCGGGTTCAAATAATGTAGTAAGATGTCCTATCGAAGATACATCGTTTTATTGCGTAGTAAGCAGAACTGCAAGTATAACTGGTATGATAGTATATATCATAATGATACTTATATTCTTTTCTCTTTTTATATATTTTCTATATAGTATGTATAATCTATATTATGGTTCTAAAAGTTCTAAATCAAATAAAAAATAAGACTATAATATAATAGAACTTATAATATAATATTAATATGACTACCAATAATACCAATGAATGTACGGAGTTAAATAATATAAGCAAGGGTTTATATAATACAGATTCAAACACACCGAGCTGTCCCGAGCTATCTCTATTAAATACAATGATTAGTAATCAAGCAATAACTGCAAGTAACGGTAGTAACGATAGTAACGGTAGTAACGATAGTAACGGTTGTCAAGAATTATCTAATTTAAATAATTTGATAAAAAATAATAATAGTAATGGCAATTTAAATATTTTTGGCAATTTAAATATTTTCAATAATAATTTAAAAATAATGGATTATTCTGGTGGCCCTATTTATATATTGTTATTGATAGCCATAATAGCCAATATTTTCTTGGCAATTCCTTTGACGCCAGTATTTATCGCCGGGTTTTTATATTTAATCATATTGATTTTGATATTGGCAATGCTCTGTATATATCTAATACATATGCTTCTATTTCAAGAGAAGGTATAAGAAAGTTATGAAAGAGTATATAAACCATCCCCAAGCCGTATCAGTTAAAGCCAGAGTAATTTCAAACTTTTCATAAATTATCAATGAAATTAAATTGTATATGCCATATATGCAAAATCCCACGCTTCCGCCATATATGATTGATTTATAGGCCTTCGTTTGTAAATCGTCGCTGTTGCCGATATTATTTAATGTCAAAGGTATAGCGATGTGTAATAATGATAGCAAGATTAATATATAGCAAATTATTATATAGACTACTCGTTTATATGTGATTTCCGTCTGTTTTCCTTGTATTCTTATAATGTTTTCATTTTGCTCGCGGATATTTAAAAATATCCATACGACATCTAAAACTAAATAGACTACCGCGACTATTAGCATTTTTATATTATTATCCATTATATGTGCGCGTGTTTGTGATATTCTCTATTATTAGACAGCCAATTTATTTTCGTTCCATTTGTCCGCCGCCATTTTCATCAAATCCTTATATTGCTTGTCGGGGTTTTCTGCCTTCAGTTTCAAAATCTCTTCCTTAACAAAAATGTTGTATTTTGTCGGCTCCCTTTTTACAACTTCTTCGCCGGATTTGCTCGAACGCTTGCTTGTTTTCTTAGCAGCTTCTTTAAAAGCTGCCGTAATTAGCTTTTTATATTCGTCAAGAGTATAGCTATTTGTGCTGTCAATAGATTCCTTAAAATATTCAAGAACCTTGTTAGTATCTACATTTTTCACGACGGCTTTTGATTTTTTTTCTTGGATTTCAGGGCTATCACTTGCGTTGACAGCGCATCCGACATTATTCAATACATTATCCATTTTGACTACTTTAAATATATATTATGCCCATTGTTTTATATAATTTTTATCAATATATAATAGTATAGCGATTTTTGTATATAAATATGATTAATACAAATAAAAAGATACATATTTATAATAGGCTTAGAACCATATATACTTCTAAAAATAGATATTACATTAGACATAATAAAAAGTATATAGATTTATATACGATTATTAAAAAGGGCAGCCTAAAAGACCTAAAGGGAAAACGGCAACAGCGCGGTGGAGGAATTAAAGAGGGATTTTTGTCTGAAGAATTGAATGCTATAAAAAATGGTATTGTTATTTTTAAATTACTAATAGACGATAAGCAATCAGAAACTATAAATATCTATATCAATTTAATAGAGCTAATTAATTCTAAAAAGGAGTTGATTATTAATAAAATAAATACATATCCTCAAAACTATTTTGATAACGAATTAAACAAATCGGCTATTATAACATATGTTAAAAATATGCTATATAAAAATATTTTTCACAATTATCTACTCAATATAATACCGAGAATAGATATAAATAATTTTATTAAAACTACTGATAAGGATGCTATAGAAAATATAATTAAATCTTTGCTTCACTTAAATAATAATAGCGATGAAGGAGTTTTGGAGGATACTATGATTAAAATTGAAAAATATAACGATATTATTAAATCAACTATAAAATCAAACTGTGGTAATTATGAAGATTTAAAAGTTTTTATAATGGGAAAAATAGCAGCTGCTTCCGACAAAGTAAAAATTGCAAATGACGAAAAAAATAAAGAAGAAGACGAAGCCGATGAAGCCGAAGGAGCCGAAGGAGCCGAAGGAGCCAAAGGAGCCAAAGGAGCCAAAGGAGCCAAAGGAGACGATGAAGACGATGAAGACGATGAAGACGATGAAGACGATGAAGACGAATGCGAAGAAGACGACAAAGACAAAACACAAGAAGAGAAAAAAGGAGTTGAAGTCGAAGACAAAACACAAGGAGAAAAGAAAGATGGAGTTGAAGTCGAAGAAAAAAAGAAAGTTAATAAAAAGAAGCCGGGAGGTAATCAAGACGATATTAAAAAGGTTATAGATGAAGAAATGATTGTTATAAAAGAAGGTTTAGATAATTTGGAAAATAAGGATTATGTTGATAAATTATTGCCTGTGTTAGAAAAAGAATCAGTATATTATGAAATGTTTATAGATAGTGATGATGGTGTTTTTGATAATGATAAATTAAAGCTATATTTTAATAATATCCACGAGTTTTTAAAAGATTACAAAGAACTATATCAAGAATATATTACTATTATGAAGAAGGAGATTGAAGAAAAAAAGAATGACAGGATTAATAAGCAACGATGTATTGAAAAAATTAATAATAAAATAGATGCTAAAGAGGAAAAACTTGAAGATTTAAAAATAATTCTTGAAGAAAAAAAGAACCTGCGTCTTGATATTCAAAAAAAAATAGCAGATGAAGAAGCTAATAAAGAAAAACAACAAGAAGATGAAGAAGCTGTAGCAGATGAAAAAGCTGTAGCAGATGAAAAAGCTGTAGCAGATGGAGTTACAACCGGAGGCTCTAAAAGAAGGTCAAAAGGCGTAGCAAAAGGAGGTTCTAAGCGCTGCAAAATATATCGCCGTGTGGCGAGGATATCCGGTGGAGCAGCAGGAGCAACAGATGAACGAACAGCCGGGGAAGCCGGGAAAGCCATAACAGGCGTGGAAGACGGGGAAGCCGGAGAGGAAGCTACAATGAGTTATCAAGAACAAGATATTAAGCTTAAAGAAGAAATTAAAGGGTTTCATAAAAAGTATGCTAAATATATTAGGGCTATAAGGGATTTTAAGATACGCAGAAATGATTTAAATAAAGGGTTAGATAAGATAAAAAAAAAGATAGAGACGATTGAAAAAAAGATTAAACAATATGAAGAATTTTTAGTTAAAATAATAGAGTTTTTTGAAACTATAAAAAATATATTGACAAAATTACCGAATAAGCCATCAGTTGATGCAAAAAAGGGGCAAGAATACAGTAATATTACTTTGTATAAAAATTATATTGAAAACATTATATTTGATATTAAAACAAAAATCCTATATTATTTTATAGCTAATTATATAGTATTTTGTAAAGATTTAAATAATTGCAAAAAAGAAAATAGTAGTGATGATAACTATGGTAAATTAAAGACTTTAATTAAAAAATTATATGCAAAAAAAGAGACTGATAAATCAAATAAAGCTGATAAAAAAGAGGCTATTATTACTAAATCTAATCCAGCTACTTCAGCTAATCCAGTTGATAAGTCTGGTTCTGTGGATTCTACTACTCCTGCTCCTGGTGCTCCCGGTGCTCCTCCTGCTCCCGGTGCTCCTCCTGCTCCTGGTGATTCTACTACACCTGCTCCTCCTGGTGCTCCTCCTGCTCTTGGTACTCCTGGTGCTACTCGGGGTGGTGCTCTTGCTGGTACTTTTCATAATTCTACTAATATATTAAATGGCTTTGGTAATTTTGAAGGCCCTCTCAATGGGGGCGGGGGTGGTAAAGGGTCAGTGAGTGTGTGTGCGTATCTTACTGATGTCGAGGGTAATCTTGATTTTTTTGAAAAATATGTTAGAATATCAAAGGTTATTGAATGGGTAGATTCTAAAAAAAATAGATTACGCTTTAAACAAAAAGATAGTATGTTCGTATTTGGGGGTGATTGTCAGGACCGTGGCATAGGTGATATAAGATTTGTCAATTTATTATTAAAATTTAAGGACGAATATCCGGATCGTGTAGAGTTTATAATAGGAAATAGGGATGCTAACAAGATACGCATATATTCTGAATTGTCTGAAAAAATAGACTCGGGCGATATAAAAGCAGAAAGTAAATATTTGGCGAAATATGATAATTTCCCTTATTGGGTTAATAAGGGAGAGAGGATTACATTAAGAAAATATCTGAATGATAATAATTTAAAGATTAATTCTGTAAGCCGATTAAAATATATATTGGACTATACAATGGGTTCAAATGGTTGCTTTGACAAAAGGAGAAAAGAGCTTTCAATTATATTAAATAAAAGCCTTGATTCAATTAGCGACAATGATATAGTTGCGAGCTTCTTGAACTCTGTATCTCCCCATCCTAAGAATATCAAAAATACTAATGATAACTATATGCTTAAATACTTAAAAAACGGAAAGATAGCTTATATATTTGGGGAACATATCTTTGTTCACGGCGCTGTTAATAAAAATAATATTGGTTATATTCCTAACAATAAAAATATAGTTGATGATGTAAATAAATGGGTTTCTGGTCTTAATAAGTGGTTTCAGAAAGATTTAAAAGAATATATTGCAAATCCGGAATATGGAGGAATAAGCAAGAAACGCAAGGGATATAAAATAATAGATTATGCCGTTCCTTCTGGCAATAAAACAGTAGTTTATTCTGATAATCTTAAAAATGGGAATGGACGATATATAAATGCCAAGGTTATAAAGTATTTAAATAAAGGAGGTATCCACAGTATTATATCAGGCCACAGACCACACGGAGATTGCCCTCTTGTTCTTCGCAGTAAAAAATTAACGGCTGTCAGTGCAGACACTTCATATAGCAAAAAAGGTCATAGGTCTAAGTGGGGCATTGATAATCGCGGAAATGCCGTAAGCGAAGTTCTATTATATCTCAACGGAGACATACGAGCACACGGTATATTACAAGACAACCAAAAATATGACTATATTATAAAAAATAAGGAGACAAAACCCGATAAGCCCGACAAACCAGAAAAACACGCTCCTAAGTATGACAAATATATTGGCTTACAATTAAAAAATAATTATTGGATAAAGAATGTAATATATCCTAAGAATGCTAAGAATGCCAAGAGCGCTAAGAGTGCTAAGTATTACATATCATACGCCAAAGGTTTTGAATATGACGATAAATGGATAACAGAAGCAGAGATGTTAAAATTACTCTGAGCTGTTAGATTTTTTATAATATCGAAGGTAATACATTACAGTTTTATCGGACATATCTTTATATACTGGATATAATACATATTTATTCCCCACTTCACCTGCCGAAATACACATACCTAATGGTATAGATTTAAAGATATCAAATGTAAGTCTGTCATTAGCTTCAAGCTCTTCTTTTTTCTTGTTGTAATGCGCGTTTAATCTTGTTGAAATAATATACCCCTCTTTCTCTATAAATGCACTAGCCTCCTTTTTAATATTTTCATATCCAGGAATAGTTTTCAAGTAATCCAATGCTTGTTTGGGTGTCTTAAACGATACAGGAGCTTCTACTATATTATTTCCTTTTTTTGGCTCTTTTGCTTTTATTTCTGGAAGATTATTTTTAGCTTCATTAACAGCCATACCAATTGAATAGCCAATAAAAGTATTGCTTTTATCAACCATCGTGTTATGCCTTCTTATTTTTTGCTCTGTTTCTTCATCCATCCAATAATTAGTTTTGCCAGAATATTGTGGTGAATTTCCGATATTTCCCGATCCTCGTCCTGATTTTTGCGATGCAGAAGCAATATTATCTATTCTTCCTAAGATGATATCCGACCAAACAAGACCGTCTCTATTTTTGCTAATTAGCTTACCTAATTTTGGAACACACTCAATAACTATCTCGTCATCATTATTAGGACAATAATGAAATCCGACGCCTCTATCTATTTTTTTACTACCAATAATAATAATTGGCTTATCATTAAGATTTAGCTTTTTATACAAATAATATAATAACTCGTTAAATTTGCAACCCTTTGTTTTGTAAACACGGATATCATTTTCATAACTATAAATTTTTATGCTCGTGCCACTATTACCATTAAAAACTATGGCATAATAATTATTATTTGAAATACAGTATTTTGCAAACTCATCCATATCTTTTGTTCTATGATTTGAAATGGCTATTATTTTTCTATAATAAATTTCTCCTGTAGGAAGAACAATAGGTGTAGTAAAATGTTCCTTGTTATTTTCTAGTATATCAATAGCATATGAATTGTGTGTATGTTTTGATGTAAAAGGCATAATGTGAGTTATTGATTCTTCGTGATGAAGAGCGCGATAATTTTTTTGATCTTCAGGTGATATTTCTACATTATATAAGGATGCATTTGAGCACTCCGGATAATCTTCGTCTAATAAATTACCATCGGTTGCTGTTACAAATCCTAATCTATAAAGTGCAATTGTATTTTCTACTGTAAAAGTTTTACAAGTAATAGTAGTATTATTTATAGTAAAAGGTTTATCTCTTAGTTGCGGATAAGTCTTATCCGCTTCATCCCATATCATAGCATATCTAAGTTGCGAATTATTTACGGAAACCTTTTTTTCAATATGTGCCAATAACTTAAGCATTTTTTCACACTGTTTATTATTACAAAGGAGTGTAATGATAGGCATAGGATAATCACCTTCTGTATCGCTTGCGTAAGCATCAATATATGTTTTAATAATGTCAAATGTAACCTTTGTATTACTATTGAGACTGAAAATCTTAACATTTATTTTTTCAAAGTTTCTCGTAATACTATCAACGGATTGATCAGATAGGGTTTTATCATTATCTACTATGTAAAATGTAACTACCTTTTTTGTATTATCCTGAGCCCATCTTTTCAATTCAATAACAACAATCTTGGTTTTTCCTTTTTGTGTATTTTGCAAAATAAAGAATGTATGTTTATTTTTTATAAGAAGGAGCAGGATTGATTTTTTTATATTGTCTTCCATATTATTACATTCTTCTATTCTTAAACTTTTCTTGGCAGAATATAATACCTTATCATTATACAAAGCTGTCTCAATAAACCCTTCGCAAATAAGCTCGTCAATTTTCTTGGCAAGATAGTCATATTCTTCGGGAAAATTATCGTCGAAAGATCTTATATAGTCGTTTAAATCATCATAACTTTTCATTATACTTGACATTATAGTCTGCTAATAACTTATACTATTTCGCTTTATATCATTTTTTTTATATTTTAGCCTAAAATATTCTTTTCATTTTTTAGAAATATTCAGTGTCTTTTTAATCCATCATTATGGTATTACAAATAGCTTACGAGCCTCTCGATAGCCCGCAATAGCCTCGCAATAATTATTATAAAATACTAAGATTATCAGAGCATTTCTTGAGACACTGGAATATCTTTATTTTTTCATTTTTTAATTTGAGTACATCTCTTGATTTATTTTGTAATTTCTAAAAAACTTTTGAAATTTTTGAAAAAACAGAAAGATGTACTCAAATTTTAATTTTCAATTTTTAGAAATATTCAGTGTCTTTTTAGGACATCATAATGGTAATATAAATAGCTTACGAGCCTCTCAATAGCCAGCGACGACTTTTTCTATAACCCTCCTGATAAAACCGCGTTGGGGGCGGTTTCCCCCATAGCCTCTCAATAGCCTCCTGATAAAACCGCGTTGGGGGCGGTTTCCCCCATAGGGCGGTCTCCCCCATAGGGCGGTCTCCCCCATAGGGCGGTCTCCCCCATCCCCCATCTCCAGAATAAAAATTGATTTAATATGATATATATTGTGGTAATACATTGTTATTGCAGTTATTATGAATAAGGATAACCAGGATATTGCTGATATCGAGAATATTGTTAGGCATAATAATAATCACAAGAGCCGGACATATACAGATGAGGAATATAAGAGAATTTCCGCAGAGTTTTTGAAAAATATAGATACTATTAAAACAAGCGATGATATTACGAAGTTTCAGAAGCATATTCAGAGAACTGTCAAAGTATCTTTGTCAAAATCTAACCTTATTTATTTCTATAAATCTCTGAATATTGATAATCTTACTATTAAAAATCTCATTACCAAGAAAAAAAATAAATCCAATTCAGGTGTCATAGTAATTACTATATTAACTTCGGGAACTCCTGAATATATAGACGACGCAGGAAATAAAGTAGTAGGCAAGTTCAGCTGTCGCCACAATTGCGCTTATTGTCCGAATGAAAAAGCACACGCCGGCAATAATTGGGTGGATCAACCGCGTTCGTATCTTTATACTGAACCGGCTGTTCTGAGAGCCAACGATAATAAGTTTGACCCAGTATTACAATTTAATTCGCGTGTAGATGCTCTGATTAATATGGGGCATATTGTAGATAAATTAGAAATCATCGTATTAGGCGGGACTTGGTCTAATTATCATAAAAATTACAAGGATTATTTTATAACGGCTACTTATTATGCTGCAAATACATATTATGAAAAACGCGAGATGCTCTCGTTAGAACAAGAGATATCCTTGAATGAGAATGCAAAAATACATATTATAGGCCTTACACTCGAAACACGCCCTGATTGTATCAGTCTCGCGGAAATAATAGAATTCAGGAAATATAATTGTACTCGCGTTCAACTCGGGGTTCAGCATACACACAATGATGTCCTCAAAAAAATTAAGAGAGGCCATTCAATAGAAAAGGTCTATCAGGCTATTAAACTTCTCAAGGATAATGGATATAAAATTGATATTCATTTGATGCCAAATTTACCGGGCTCTTCTTACGAGATGGATAAAGAAATGCTTGAAGCCTCCTTGTATGACGAGAGACTGCAAGTAGACCAGTACAAAATATATCCGACGGCTATTGTTCCTTGGACGCAAATCAAAGAATGGTATGATAGCGGAGAATATAAGCCTTACGACGACGCCTTGCTTTACGAATTGATTAAGGAGTTTAAGAAAAAAGTACAGAAATGGAAGAGGCTCAACCGAATTATCAGAGATATCCCATCTACCTATATATCTGGCGGATATAAGCACGAATATGTCAATATGCGCCAACTATTACAGGATGATATGAAAAAAAATAATTGGTGCTGTAATTGTATCAGATGCCGAGAGATTAAAGATACAAGCGTAAATCCTTCGAGCATTAACCTTGATATAACATCATATATCGCAAGCGGTGGCACAGAATATTTTATATCCTTTGAATCCGATGGCAAATACTTAATCGGATTTATTAGGCTTCGCCTCGCAGGCGTCGCAGGAGTCGCAGGCGTAGATAAAGATACACAACTTCCTATATTGCACGATGCAGCGCTAATTCGCGAGCTACACGTTTATTCAAATCTTAGCAATGTTGGAAATAATATAGAAGCCTCCTATCAACACAAGGGATATGGCAAGAGATTAATAGAAGAAGCTGAGAGAATCTCAAAAGAACAAGGATATACCAAAATTGCTATTATTAGCGGAACAGGTGTAAGAAATTATTATAGAAAGCTCGGATATATCCTTAAAGACACTTATATGTATAAAGATATGCTTGCCAATTGCTAATTATTATGGGGGTAAATCTGGAATCTTGATAATATATATATTTAATATCTATTAAATAAATAGAATAATAATATAATAATGTCTGGTAAATATCCTGCATTTCAAAAATTAATAAATGAAACGCTCGGGACTAATTATGCGAATGGTAATGCGAATGCTAATGCTAATCCTAATGCTAATGGCGCCGCATATGGACCTCTAAGCCGTGCTCCGAGTATGCCTGCTAATTATAATCCTGCAGAAAGACGTTCTATATTTGATAGAACTGCAGAAGAAATTGAAATTGAAGAGCGTCTGGAAATTATTATTGAAGATGATAGAAAAGGCAAGGCTGCGGTTGAGAAGTGGCTACCGTCTTATTTTGTTCCTTCTTGGATAAGACACAGAGATGCCGAAAGAAAAAAAATACCTTTCTCGGTATTGATAATGTCTGAGGCAAAAAAAGAGTTGAGAGATTTAGATGAATTATGGGACGATTATAATTTAGTATTAGACCCTCTAACTAATAAACCAGCAAATAATCCGCGCGGTTATATTGTTGCTCTTCTTGACGGAAAACAGGATATGGTTAATATAGTAATGAATAAATGTGGTACCGGAGTAGAAGCCTATCGTAATGTAATAAAATGCCTTTTATTATATAACTTAAAAAGAATACACAAAATAGTTGAATGGGAGGATACACTCAACGCACCTGGAATACCTATATATGATTCAAGCCCTAATAATATATTTAAACATATTAATGTACAGAACATCTTTGATGTAGGGACTCTTAACAAACACGAAGAAGAGTTTGTAAGAATAATGAATGAAGAAGCAGTTGTTCTATATCCCACCGTAAATAATCAAAATATAAAACCTACAAGCTCGCCATTCGTAGATATGGATACCTTCGATCAAGTAAGAAACGATGCCTTTTTTACCCTTACTAACACCAATTTCCGCACATTTTTAAATAGAGTTACTATTAAATACTGGAAATGGTTAAGATATAATAAACAAATATAATCCCTATTAAATTTTCTAAAATTTTAGCGGTTTATTATTAGTTTTTTTTAATCTTTTGACTATATCATCAAACTCCTTATTAATTAGCATTTCAGGATTCAACTTGTTCTTGAAATCGCCAGGAGATAATACGACATTCAATCTAACGAGCCCTTTATTTTTATTTTCCTTCTTTTTCATAAGCTCTTCGGTAGTCATCAAGCCTTTCATAAAGTTTTTCACCATACTTTTAGATGTTTTCGAAGAGGATGAGCGGGGAGCAGAAGCAGATTTCGTACTTCTTGCCGATCTTGAAGAATCCTTGCCAGAACTTTTCATTCTCATTTTATCCATTTTATCTATTGTCAATTCTAATATATATATATATAAATATTACAAAGATTACAGAGATTACAGAGATTACAGAGATTACAGAGATTACATAGCAGTATATATTCCCTCGTGCTTCTATTTACTTTTTACAGTAAAATATATGTATTTTTTGGCATAATCTCTTACATCATATATCTCGTTGCTTTGTACTTTTTCTATACTCGGTGTTCTTAAATCCGAAGGAACATCCTGATATGATATATATTTTTTATATTTATCTCCGGCACCGGCTCCTATGGCTTCGGTAATATTTATTTCGTTATGATATACCTTGGCGTTATTATCATCTCCTAAGTCATCTATATTAGCCATATTAAAATAGGTATTTTTCAGCTTATTTATAGTTATATCGTCGATGTATTCTTCAATATCTCTTCTAATACTTAATATGGTTTTGCCGAATGCGTCCTTTTTAACAGCGCTCTTTTTTACCAATGATAATTCCAAATCATCTATCTCATCCTCCTTATCAGTTATATCAAAAATGTCTTTTAAATCATCGAGGTTCTTAGCATTCTTAGAATCAGCTATACTTTTATTTATAGCTGTATTAATATCTCTAACAGTTTTTTTATTATATTCAAATAAATCGTTATTATTCTTAGTAGATTTTAAATATATCGCGCCAGTTATTGATATATCCACGATTATATATATATTAAGTACTATAATTACATTTTTATTTTTGGGGTAATCATCCATAAGCACCTTGTATTTTGTGTTACTCATCTCTTTTTTAGAAGAATCATAAAGTTTAATATTAGGCCTATAATTTATATTGTTATACACATATGACTTTATCTTATATGTTTCATATGTATCCAGGTCTTTGTTAGCCGTAAGCAATATCAAATTATCTGCAACATCATTCTCTCGTATGTCATTTTTAATATTGGCATATGATATATTATCCTTATTGTGTTTCAATAACGAATGCATATCTTTGGGTACGCCGTAAGATATTACGAGGTTATTTGCATTCGCAAATTTTGCGATTTGCCTACCGGTTTGCTTATGTGTCAAAGTATAGATTTTATTTCTTATATCAGCACTCATATTATAATCGCCAGCAATTAGATTATGATTAATGCCATTTATTTTAACGGGTATGTCTGTAGGTAAATTCATACTTTTCGCGTTAGTTGTAATAGGGTGGTGGTACAAAGTAATGCTTCCTATTTTTGTTGAACTTCTATCACCCCAATTATTTACTATTTTAAATACAATCTGCTTATAATCGCCTGGTATATCCAATTTGTAAAATTGCGAGTAATCCCAGCTGGCATAATTAGGCAGAACAAATGTTAATACTTTTGTAGTTATCCAAGCTCCTTTTGCATTTTGATATTTCCCATACACTTCTATATTTTTAGCATTACAAGATGTATTATATAACCCGTTTATTCCATAAAATTCAAAACCCGATATAAAATTTACCGCCGACATCGTTATAGTTATCTCAGGATTAATCCCATCTGCTCCATAAGCACTGTTATGATTAACATCTGTTCCTTCTGTGCGATATCCTCCATCGTGAACATCCTCACATTTCTTTTTATGTTTTATTTCAAAACTTTTAATACCGCCTCTCATTTGGTAACGAAATAATGTATCGTCGCTAAAATCAAAATCCAATCTCCTGCCATTATTATAATACAAGGTAGCTTCCATTCCATAAGAAACAAAAATACTACCGAAGTCCACAACAGAAGAGCTATTCTTAAATGAACTTAAATCCAAACTTTTAACATCATAATTACCGGGTCCATACTGAACCCTAGGCCATCCATAATAGCCGTTTTTATAAAAATAAACTTCTCCTCCTGTACGAACAGGAGTGCATACATTACGGTATATAGGAACTTGTCGCGTTCCTTGAATTGTTTGTGTTTTTACACGCCTCGTGCTGTCTTTTAATATAGCGCTTAGTCCCTGATTTGCTACTGTTTTTAATGATGATTGTATAGTCCAGGAGCCGTGAGATAGGGTTTGGTTTGCATTATCAATACGGTGAGCATCGGGAAAATGTGGCGTTGCGAGTATTTGTCCGTTGCCACCGAAAGCATAATCAATCGTTTTTGTATTATCTTTGAGAGTCGCCTTCAATTTGTCATCGTTTATTTTAGGCTCTAATATTTTCTTTTCAACATATTTTTGATAGGATATTTTTCCTGGCTTTAAATATTTATTCAAGAAATTCTTAGTTTCAGCGTCGTAATTCAACACATCCATCGTAATTATATTTATTATATACTTGTCTATGGTAGATATTTTGTCGGCAAAAGCATTTTTAACCTTCTCTAATTCTTTTAGCTCAGCATTTTTAACTACTATTTCTTTTCTTATAGGAACATTCAATGAATCAATGCGAGTATCTATGTGATTTTTAATGATTTCTAAGATTTTTTCTTTATTCGCAAAATTCTTCGGTTCATAATTATTACCTACGCGTGTTCTAAATTTATCCAGAATATCTGCGGTAAGCTCGGTATCATTTATAACAATGGGCTCAATAAGTTTATCTATGTTTATTAGAGCAACCGTATTAAGCTTTGTATCATCTGTTATCAAATTATCATAGGATATTATTTCCTCTTTATCACACAAGAGATTTCTTTCAAACTTGTATATCGTGATGCCGAGTATCTTGTCGTTTTTATTAATTTTAAATTTGAAAGCATTGCTATTAGTATCGTAATAATAGTTAGCTGAACTGGTGTCTAATAATTCCGTGAGAGAGAAGGGTCTGCTTTCAAATATGTTATTGTTAGCTGCGTTTATTTCAATTTTATCAATGCTCTGAATGATATTTTCGTCATTTATAAATAAGCGATATAAGGCTACATTTTTCAAGGGTGGTGTTAGAATAGTATCATAAGTATAGCTACATACGCTTTCAATAGCATATTTGTGATAGTCGGTTTCTTCGGCGAGCGAGGGATTAAAGTTCATCTGTATATATTCCTTTTTGCTTCCATCCGCTGTTTGTAATGTGGTATATTTATTATCATTATATGATATCAAGGCATTTTCCGAGTATTTATGTGCGTTTAAATCATTATCTTCATTTTTCAACTTAAAACATCTGCTTTCTTCACTGAAATTATTGAAATCAGATTTATTTGCGCCTTCCTTTGTTAGTATCTTGTTATCATATTTTAAATCTATGCTCTTTTCTATCGTATTATTATTAATAGTTGCAATTTCCTCCCAGCCATCTTTAAAAATATATTTACTTGAACCGTTTTTGTTAAATCTAATTTCACAGGGTCTAAGAGTTACTGTTGCATCTTTGCTGGGATAAAATAGAGGTGTCGGATCTAATTTTAATTGTTGCTTAGAATATATCTGCGTTCCTCCTCTCGTTTCGCCATATTTTTCAAACAATTTATAATGTTTTCGGTTAGTTTCTTTCAAATAAAATAATATAATTACAATAAATAACATAATAAAAATAGATAAATAAATATATTGCATATTCTCTTCTAAGCTTATTGTATTGTAATTTAACATAGGATGTTTATATTTTCCTTATTTATTTATTATATTTTTATTTATTTTCTTCTTTATTTTATAGAAGAAGAATTGAATGAGTGTCGCTGGGTACGAAAAAGTCAAAACTAAAGTTATTGAAGGAAAAAAAAAGTGCATTTATAAGAAATACAAGGGAACCAAACTATATGTTAAAGGGTTCGGGAAAATGAGATCCGTAGAAAGCTACATCAAATTATGCAAAAAAGCAGCTGCTAAGTCTGCGAAAAGCGCCAAGCCTATGAAGGCCAAAAAGGCGCGTTCAAAAACCGCGAGAAAATATGGTGGGTTCCTCCAAGAGTTTTTCTCCAATATGGAAAATATTGAGACTGGTCCCAGCGGTACTAAGAAATCCGCCGCCGGTAAGTCATCAACTTCGGATGTAGCAAACGGCGACGCCGCTTCTCCCGCGTCTCCTGCGTCTCCCGCTACTCCTCCTGCTACTCCTCCTCCTCCTCCTGCTGAGATGTCCCCGAAAGTGGGTGGCAGCAGCTGCAGTAGAAAAGGCGGTAGCCGTGGCGGTAACCGTGGCGGTAGCCGAGGCGGTAACCCATCGATGTTTGACTTATCTAAAATGCTATCAGTAACGGGTGGCTACAGAGGTGGTCAATCTCTCGATCAATTCAATAATCAAACCCACGATCAATTCCAAAATCAAATGCACGATCAATTCAATAATCAAATGCACGATAAATTCCAATCTCTCGATCAATTCAAGGATATATCTCAAGATGGCGGTAGACGCAGAAAAAGAAATAAGGGTGCTAAATCTATGCTTGACAAATTAATGATGGCTGCGAATTTCAGAAAACGCTCCGCTAAAAAGGGCAAAAAACCCCGACGCAAAGGCGGCTATTCGCAACTTGATTATTAAATCTCGTGTGCTGTAATAAATACTTTGTAATAATAGTTATTATAAATGATTTCAATTAGCAACGCTTTTTCATAATCATCTATTATGCCTGCATCGCTCGCATATTTCTTTTTATATGTTATTTTTGCATCATATATGTCATTGTCATATAGGATTTTTATAATTGCCGCTTTTTTCAAGTTTGACACTAATCGTGTTATATGAGATTTCAAGATAGTCAAAGCATAACTCTCAATGTTCGTATATTGTTCTGAATCAATCTCGACATTTTTAATAGTTTGACTATATTTCAGGATATTTCTATTCATTCTCTTGCTAATAAAGCTATCTTTCGTATTACTGTAATTATTCCAAAATGATATATATATATCGCAATATCGACGCTTAGAAATATCCATAATCATTTCTTGAATATCCCTCGGAATATCGTGAAGATAATTCTCTTCAAACATTACCTTTCTTATCGTCCGTCGTCTGCGGTCTCGTATGTCTCTTATATACTATTATATATGCCCTATCAATTTTTTATTTACGATGCAAAAAATATAAAAATATAGAATGATATACAGAGGGCTACAGATTACCTCTCAATTCTGATTGCATATACGATGGTATAATATGCCGAGAATATATATTGAGATAGCAGGGCTTTCTCGTAATTGGATACGGGGCTATTATTTCCCGGGTTGTTCCGTTCATATACTTTCTTGGCATTATAGATTCCGTTATTTCTCAGGATTTTCTTGACTTTCGGCATCTTCATATATTTAATAATATCATCAATGTGGTTTTTCAGCTTTTCTTCGGCAATCTTCTGACGATTTGCAAAGGCGGGTGTATCCACACCGGCCTTATATACATAATTCAAACGGCATACGCTCTTGTGCATCCTGTCGTCAATGAAACTATTGTATCGCCAGCTAAAATTATCTCTCTCGGTCTTGATATGGATGTTGTAATCATCTTGACGCCAATACATATCAATCATTTCCAGAATATCAAGGGGAATCTCTGTCAAATAGTTCTCCTTAAACATACCGGTCATCAATATATTTCTCTTCTGGGCTGGCTTCTGGGCTGGCTTACGGCTGGCTTACGGCTGGCTTGTGGCTGGCTTGTAGCTGGCTCCTGGATGGCTTTTGACGGCTCCTGGGATGTGTTAGCGCTACTGAGGCGCTCTGCTATGGTCTGGTTTGTTAGACGATTATATTTTATAAATTTTAATCAATTTTTCAGTTATATTGCAAAATATAGGACATTTTTAAGTACGCGGGTATATAAAAAATGATTATATATAGTAAAGCGGAAATATCTTAATATCATAACTATGGATAAAGGAAAGAAAATCATAGTCATCGTAGGATTTCCTGCATCTGGTAAATCTACATATTCCAAAAAAATAGCAGCGAAATATTCTAAAAATGGCATCATATTATCGCGCGATACATTAGGCGGAGCAATAGCTGATATTTTACCAAAATTGAAGGAACTTTTAGAATCTAAAAATAACTATAAAATAATTATTGATAATACAAATATTACAGTAGATACCAGAAAGCCTTTTGTAAAATTAGCACAGAGCTTTAATATTCCCATAGAAGCGCATTATATTGTAAATACTATTGAAGATAGCCAAGTTAAAACATTACATAGGATGTTTGATAGATATAAACGCATCTATATGACTGGCAAAGCCGAAAAAAATACAGAGGCTCACAAAGACCCTAATGTATTTCCTCCAGCTACCTTGTTTGCTATGCGAAAAAAGATAGAGATTCCAAAAATTGCCGAAGGATTTGCAAATGTAATAACGGTAGAGGCGCCAGCTATTAAATGGGATGGGCGGAAATACAGGAATAAGGCAGTATTTTTTGATATAGACGGGACTCTGCGATATACCGAACATCTTAAAAATAAATATCCCGTAATTCCTGAAGAAGTTGAGCCAATGAAGATTATATCATTAGAAGAACAGAGAGCAAAATTGAAGGCTCTTCTTAAAAACAAATACAAACTGCTCGGTATAAGTAATCAGTCTGGCATTTCTAAGGGTATTGTTAGCGAAAATCAGGTAATCGCTTGTATGAATAAGACTCGCGAAATGCTGGGATTGAAAGAAAAAGAGTTCAATATTACTTATTGTCCCCATAGCGCCTTTCCGCTAAGTTGCTATTGTAGAAAACCGCAGGTAGGGCAAGTTGTAAACTTCGTAGAAACTCTAAAATTAAATCCTTCCAAATGTATCTTTGTAGGAGATAGAAAAACCGACGAAACTACTGCTATTAGAATGGGAATGCAATTTATTACAGCAGAAGACTTCTGGAAAAATGCCTGATATCCTGTCTGATATCATATAATAATGATATAATATCATATAAATATGATATAATAATGATATAAATATCATATAAATATGATATAATAATGATATAAATATCATATAAATATGATATAATATCATATAAATATGATATAATAATGATATAAATATCATATAAATATGATATAATAATGATATAAATATCATATAAATATGATATAAACAAATGGGTAATTAAACAAGTAATTAAAATAATTAGAGGTGCGAGGAGTAATGAGTTTTAATAATCAGCTTTTGGAAAAATATAATGTCAAGTTATTTAGTATAGAATACACCACATATGATATAATAAATGATTTCCTTAAAAATAATCAGAGCGAACAGCCATTCTATATCATAGACTTGGGGGAAATTATTAAATTGTATGAGAAATGGATTACGAATTTTCCGAATATTAAGCCATATTATGCCGTCAAATGCAATCCGAATCCCGTCATCCTGGATTTACTATGTTGTCTCGGGACTTATTTTGATTGCGCCTCAGAGAATGAAATCAAGTCTGTCATAGAATATACCGACGACCCTGATAAAATCATCTTCGCTAATCCTTGCAAAATGTCTTCGCAAATAAAATATGCTCGCGCTAATGATGTTGATATGATGACCTTTGATTGCGAAGAAGAGCTGTATAAGATTAAACTGTATCATCCGTATTCTAAACTTCTTTTGCGTTTGGCCGTAGATGATAGCAATAGCATCTGTCAGTTTAATTCAAAGTTCGGGTGTAAATTGGAAAATGTGGAGAAACTAATGACGCTTATGAATACTCTAAACTTGAATCTCGTAGGCTTCAGCTTTCATGTAGGAAGCGGTTGCCGTTCTCTCGATAACTATTATAATGCTATAAAAACCTGTCGCGAAGCTTACGACCTGGCGATTAAAAATAATATCAACATTAATATCATAGATATTGGCGGCGGATTTCCAGGAGTCTATTCAGAGACTTCTATAAATATTGACCAGATTGCCGAGACTATCACGAGCGCTCAGAGGGAGTTTTTTGCCACCGAGATAGAAGAAGAGACTATTCAGTTCATCGCCGAGCCCGGGAGATATTTTGTAGAAAAATCGCATATCCTCGTCCTCAATGTAATCGGCAAAAAACGCGAGAAATATTTGAACAAGGATACGGGCGAATTGGAAGAAATAATTATTTATTATCTTAATGATGGTGTTTATGGCTCCTTCAATTGTATCTATTTTGACCACAACAATCCTATCATACAGCCCTTTAATGAACGCAATGAGAAGATACTATATAAGAGCAAGATTTTCGGGCCCACTTGCGATAGTATGGATTTAATAGCGAAAGAAATAATGCTTCCCGAATTGGTAGTAGGCGAATGGGTATATGTAGAGAACTTCGGGGCATATACTACGGCTGCCAGTTCATCCTTCAACGGCTTTATGACAACCGACTATAAATACATACTCCGCAATTAGCCCGCTCATAATAAATCTTTATAATATATAATATATAGATGGTTATGTAAGGGATGAAAGGAGATAATGTGATATATTTTACGGTCGATGATGTAATAGAGAAATATAAGAATAGTTATTGGAGCAGGAGCGACGAAAATTATTTATTATCTAATGTTTTGGCCGTGGAATATTCTGATATTGCTAAGGTATTGAATAAGGAATATGACGATGTCATATATAAAATAATAAAGAGCATTTTGCATAAGGAATATATCAATGATATATTTAATAAAAAATATAGAGATGATGAAGGTACTAGTATATTGCGAAATAAATATAAATTGGAATACATAACAGACACAGAGATTGACAAAATATTCCGCTCAGCCTAATTGAGGGAATCTATGAATATTGTGGATATGGTACAGGTTGATGTTAGGCCGTTGAATAATGCCATAGCACCGAAGAGTATCAATATGATTAAGGGAAGCTTGTTTATATTTTTATAGGGATATGTAGCATATAGCGTGTAGCTGCCGATGAGTAATATGAGGGAACCGAGAATTATTTGGGTTATTCTCATAATATTATAGAGATTGAAGCTATTGGTTCCTATTACATTTATTTTTACAGTATTGTTTTGTAAAGAAACCGTATTGACTCCCTGAGATAAATTATTGTATTGAAGAGAATCGCTGACAATTACATTACGGTCGTTGGCAAAATACTTGTTCTTTATGAATTGCGAGCGGGATGCCGAATTGCATACTATATATATCTCCTTCTTGTATTTTAGATGCGCTTTTATCATATCCACATTGAACCTTATCATATACATAGGGATATAATACACATCGTAATTATAGGATTTATCAAAGCGTCGCGAATATACTTCGTCGCTCTTTCGTATATCTATAAATAAATAATCGGCCATAATCTATGTCTTATTTTTCTTATTTTTGTCTTACTTTTTTACAACATTTTATTTGTCTGCGCGAATATCAAGAGGTTTTATGAATACTTCTTTGAACTTATCCATTACCTTGTCATATGTATAGTCTCTGAAAGCATTCCAATCTTTCGTTTTTTCTACGCTCGGGTTAAAGCTCGTGAGGATATTATGTAATTCGCTTAAACTGTTATACCATATTCCCTTATCTCCCAGTAAATGAAAGTGCGCATCGCTACCTATCTTGGCGGCTATTACAGGCTTGTTCTTGCTTGAAAATTCGCCTATGGATAGCCCGAAGGTTTCGCCATCTATTCGCGCCCACAACATAGCATCGCAAGTATTGATGAACTTCACTTTCTCGTTCAAATCTATTATTTTGTCTATATAAATAATATTAGGAATATTCTCGTAAAATGGTCGCGTATTACATAATAGAAAGTATATCTTAGGGTTATTCTTGGCAATACTGACGACCAGCTCAGGAACGCGTGGGATATTGAATTGGTCGTATCCGCCGTGTCTCCCGAATACCACGGCATCATCGGGAATATTTAATGCTTTCCGCATATTTATATTATCTGGCAAATCCGGCAAGTTAATCATATACGGTACCACGGGGATATTTGTATTGCCTTTTTCATACATAACATAGGGCGATATAGTAGCATAGACATCGCCGTGGGGAAAATAGGTGTTGAAAACACAATGGACGACAGTTTTACATATCTCTTTTGAAGCTATTTTATTGTCCCACTCACCTGCCTTCTGCATATACAAAATATCGCATTTTTCCTCTTTAAGTATATTGTCGGCTTCTTGTTGCCAATTGCCATAAGGCCTCAGCGTAAATTCCTTGCTAAACTTCTCTATTACATCTGGGAAATTATACTGATGACTATTACAATACATAATTATACTCTCATTCCCCAAATAATACTTATTATAATAAGCATAATCATATAGCGAAACCGTAGTTCCTCTCTCGCATAACTGATTGTCGTGAAAGGCAATCTTAATCTTCTTTTCCATATTCATAATATATGCTTATTAATACCTGCAATATGTTTATATGGGGGAAACCGCCCCCAACGCGGTTTTATTGAGAGGCTATTGAGCTATTTATAATACCATTATGATGTATCAAAAAGAAACCAGGTTTTTCTAAAAAATGAAAATTAAAATTTGAGTACATCTTTCTGTTTTTTCAAAAATTTCAAAAGTTTTTTAGAAATTATAAAATAATTCAAGAGATGTACTCAAAATTAAAATTGAAAAAATAAAGAGTTTCCAGTGTCTCAATAAATGCTATGATAATCTAAGAATATTTATAATAATAAAGTTTATTAAAATAATGATAGATAGCACCATCATTAGCTGTGTCGCTGTTAATAATGAATTCAATATAATCGGTATAAATAGAAAAGATATTAACGTTCAGGATACGCATATAAATGAGATAGAAGAGGATAAATAGGATAGAGAAGATGATATCAGGGAAGGTTATTAAGCGATTGATAATGAGAAGCAAGGGGATTATTTTAGCAAGGGTATTTATAGATATATAATAGGTAAGAAGTGATTTTTCATTCAAACGAGGGATAATGATAAACAGAGAGATAAGGAAGAAGGAGAGAGCAATAGATATAAGAATAACAGGATTATAGGGAACTATTCCAAATAAATAAAGAATAGTATAAAGAAAAATCCAGATAGAGAGAAACCTGTCAAGGGTGATCACTGGTTTTTCCATAAAATAATATAGATATTCTACTATTTATAATATTAAATTGCCGGAGATGTGGGGATGGGGGAGCCCTATGGGGGAAACCGCCCCCAACGCGGTTTTATGTGGGGGAGCCCGCCCCCAACGCGGGTTTACAGAAAGGTGATAGAACAGGCTATCGCGGGTTATTGTCAAGGTGATAGAACAGGCTATCGCGGGCTATTGTCAAGGTAATAGAAAAGGCTATCGCGGGCTATTGTCAAGGTAATAGAAAAGGCTATCGCTGGCTATTTATATTACTTTTATGGTGTCTTAAAAAGGAACCAGGATTTTCTAAAAGTTGAAAATTAAAATTTGAGTACATCTTTCTGTTTTTTCAAAATTTTCAAAAGTTTTTTGGAAATTACAAAATAAATCAAGAGATGTACTCAAATTTAAAAATGAAAAAATATGAATATTCTAGTGTCTCTATAACTGCTATGTTAATCTAAGTATTTTTATAATAGTGTGGGAAACCGCCCCCAGCGCGGTATTAGAAAATGCAATAGCTGGCTATTTATATTACCTTTATGGTGTCTTAAAAAAGAACTGGGTTTTTCTAAAAATTGAAAATTAAAATTTGAGTACATCTTTCTGTTTTTTCAAAAATTTCAAAAGTTTTTTGGAAATTACAAAATAAATCAAGAGATGTACTCAAATTTAAAAATGAAAAAATATGAATATTCTGGTGTCTCTATAACTTCTGTGTTAATCTAAGTATTTTTATAATAAATATTGAGAGGCTATCGCGAGCTATTGTCAAGGTGATAGAAAAGGCTATCGCAAGCTATTGTAAAGGTGATAGAAAAGGCTATCGCGAGCTATTGTCAAGGTGATAGAAAAGGCTATCGCGAGCTATTGTCAAGGTGATAGAAAAGGCTATCGCGAGCTATTTATATTACCTTTATGATATTACAAATAGATGGTAAGCCTCTCAAAACACTTCATCCATCCCCACTATAAAACCGCGTTGGGGGCGGTCTCCCCCATATATTATGTTATATAACGGTATAGTTGGGACATCGCCAGTAATAGCTTCTCTTTCTTGCTAACCGGTTTTACTTTCTTAGATATGTAAGTTTCGCCAAAAAGTCTATACTCTATCTGTGATAATATACAATAATTATTATTCAATAGCCACGATATATATACGGCAACTGCTATATGAGTATTGTAGGGCGAATAAGGATAAATCGTATAGATTATAAACATATAATGAAATGAGAACGCGAGATATTTCAATATCATAATATTCCCCGCTGGTTTATTCATAATATCACAAATATTTCTTAGATATTTTTAGAGAATCCCGGGAAATACCTTTTATTATATAATATCCTATAAATATAATTTAAAATCTCATTCCTTATTTAGAATATAAAAGGATATAATGTCGGGTAATTCGTTAAGTGGTAATGATAAAAATTTTTTAATTGATTTAATAGATAAGTTATTAAAAAAAAAGAGCGAGATAATTACAGATGATATGCAAGGTATAATATCTGCTACAAACGAATATTATAAAGATGATTTAGCAAAACGTACTAGTCCTAACGATAAGATTACTAATTTGAAGGTTTTGATAACATCATTTACTTTTGGATTATTAATTTTAGAGGAAGCTATTGGTGAATTAAATTCTATAAAAATATATATGGAAAATGATAATGATAAGAATAAATATAATAATAAAACAATAATTAACATTGAAAAACAGTATGTAGAAGAATATAAACCATTCATCACAGCTTTTATCAGCGAAGACATTTTGCAAGAAAATCTTGATGATGATGAACATCTTGATGCGCTAAATGAATTTGTTAGTAGTAATTATACTAAAAATGACAATATTCCTGGTTTAGTTATAAATATAGAAATGATTTTATATGTAATTGTAAATTTGCTTATAATTCTTCCTATATTAGCTAAAAAAACAAGTGATGTAGCAAATTCGTCTGGTCAAGCCGGTGGCTTCCGTAAAAAAAATAATTTAAAACCTTCTGTTCCTCAAAGCAAGGAAATTCTTGGTAAAATAAGGCGTATATACAAGGTTGCTGGCTCTCGTAAAGAGCATATCAAATATAAAGGAGAGCTGATATCAGTATCTGATTATAAGAAGCTTGTTTCACAAGCTAAAGCTCTTAAATCACAAAACAAGCCTGTGACTAAGCCAAAGGCTAAACCCACAGCTAAATCTGCGACTAAGCCAAAAGCTAAATCCGCGACTAAGCCAAAAGCTAAATCTGCGACTAAGCCAAAGGCTAAGTAGATAATTTAAATATATTCTTTTTATTAACACACTCTGGGCATTATACATCTTTGGATATCATATGGAGTTTGTTGCTGCTGGAGTAGTTTATTAGGAATATTCCTAGTAATATGAGAATAAAGCCGAGGAACTCTTCGCCCGTTATCGTCTCGTTTAGATACAGATAGCCGAATATTAGAGTTAGCACGGGATATATTGAGGTTAATATGGCAACTAAGGCAATTGATTTGTCATTATTTACGATATATAGATATAGATATTTTGAAATAAATAATAAGATAGTTATAAAAAATATCCCCGTTATTATGCTGGTATCATTCAGCAATATAGTCGCATCCTTGATAATATACGCATTATCATAGTATAACATTAAAAGTAATGCAGCCAAAAATTGGATACCAGAACCTATTATGATAAATGATAGGATGTTTATCTTTCTCAATAAATATTTTTCAAATATTGGAGAAATGCCCCATATGACATTCACAAATAAATAATATAATAACAGCATTATACTATATAAACATAGAATATATTATATTATCTGTAATGAAAATGAACAGTCACAATAAACTTATCGCATCCCAATATAACATTATCTCAAAAGTATTTGACAATTCTCGTGTAAGAATATGGAACAATGTCAAACAATTTCTGCTTGAAGACCAAGGAAGAACCGCAAATACTTTGTTAGATTGTGGGTGTGGCAATGGTAAAAATATGATATACGCACAATCGCTGGGGTATCACAGCGAAGGCTTTGATATCTCTGACAATTTATTAGATATCTGTAAAAATAAAGGGCTCAATGTATATTATCAAGATGTATTGAATCTCAAAGCTAATAAAAAATATAACAAGATTATCTCAATCGCCGTCCTACATCATCTACAAACATTTGAAGAACAAATCGCCGCCATCAAGATTTTATGCGATTGTCTGGATAATAATGGAAAACTGCTCGTATCTTTCTGGTCAAAAGAAAAAAACTTAGAAGACATCAAAGAATATCGCAAAGGCGACCAAGGCAGATACGACCAGGACTGCCAGGACTCCCAGGACTTGATAGTTCCTGATGTAAGAAGTAAGAGCGATAGCAGAGATTTTGTCTCGGGCCCTAATTATGTTAGCTGGAAACTTGATAGAGAAAATATTATTCAGCGATTCTATTATATTCACGATTACAAAAGTATTCAAGAATTGGCAAAAAATATCAATGTTAAATATACGATATCGTGGGAACAACAAAATTGGTTCATTCTATTTACGAAAGACATATAAGGAATATCTACTATATATTATTAAGCTCTCATAGCTCAGTCGGTAGAGCGCTTGGCTTTTAACCAAGTGGTCGCGGGTTCGAGCCCCGCTGAGGGTGTCATAATTTATTTTTACAATACATATCACTAACATATCTATTTTGACGATGCTGCGGATGCTGCCGAATAATATTTAGAACTCGTGGGACTCGCGGAAGCAGAAGACTTGGATTTTGCCGAATAATACTGAGAGGGCGATGCGGAAGCCGACGCCTGCCTCGGCCGCCGTGGCGGTATTACGGTTAAATCGGTAACGGTTATTTTCTTAGACATCGTTTCGTCAGGGCATATTATATTGTTTTTGTAATAGTTTATTGAGTGCCTGGCGTAATCTATGTAATATTTTGTGTTGAATGGCAGGAGTATCTCGTCCTCTTCTTCGTATCCGCTGATATTGTCTATTAAAATTGCTTTACATCCAGCAGATAATTTGACACGCATTATACAGCATTGAATGTTGGCGTATCCTATAGCAACTTTTGGATTTAGCGTATGACTGGATAATGTTTTCGTTATATGGACTCCGCGCGTAGAGTTCTTTAGATAATAGTCGTCATTAGAGCCTCTGTAAATTACGAGTGTTTTTTTGACACTCGGGCATTTTTCAAATATATTATTGATATCGCGAATATATAATAGAAGTATTTTGCCCCAATCAAATGTATTATATTCGTCCTTTATATACTCTTCCAATTCTATTCGCGTCAATTTAGAGAGTTCGGCGTTTTTCTTGTATAAATACTCTTTAATCTGGTAATAAAACAGGATATAATCGCGGTTAGATTTAAACTGCGCTTTTTCTACGATTAGCGTGGATTTTCTCTGAATCTCATAGCCGACATCATCAATATGCTTATCAATTACAAAGCCGTTTCTAATAAAATAATTAGCTATTATATCGCCATCGTGCGTATGACATCGTAGCGTGTATATTTCTTCGGGACTCATAGCTCTAATAAACTTGTTCTGTTCCTCTATCCATTCCGCGTAATCCTCGGGATTCGTTGAGACATATAACTCGTTTATGAACTTGTTATTGTATTTATTGCGAAATGCTTCAAACTTTATTTTAAAATCCTTGAATATAATCTGATCGGGCTTGCTGTGGCTATCTGATAATATATGCTTGTCTATCTTGAAAGTATTATAGGATATCTTGATTTTGTCGCTCTCAAACTGCTTAGATAGGGCAGTATATTTTTTGTAATATTCGCATAATAATTCGTGCTCAGAATCCATATAGATATCCTTATTACGCTCTATATTTTTTCGTGCCCTATACAAACCCTCCAAAAGCGACGCCTTAATATTAGAAGATATCTTGCTATTCGGCGACGCCTGTGTAGCCCGCGACGCCATTATATCGTATCGTATATTTAATAATAGAGAACATAATAAAGCCCGCTTGTTATTACTTAAAACAATAGCGAAATATATTATATGCTATGATAAAATATGAATATTATGAAAATAAAAACTGTTATATCAACTTTAATTGCGTAAAGGGATATGAATACGAGCTATATGTTAAGAAGAAGCTTAGGGATTACTATGATATCGCCGAAATCTATATGTGGGAAGAAGTTCCCGACGATTTATTGATAATTTCTGGAATAATACAAAGCGATGATCTGGATATTATAAAGGGAAAATATAGAAGGAATAAATATAAGAGGAACTCAAATATACTTTTGGATACAGGAATAGATATTGTTTTCACTACTACAGACAATCACATATACCTCGTTCAATGCAAAGCATACAACTCTATAATATCTCAAAAACACTTATCGGGATTCTTTAGAATATTATTAGATACCTATATAATTGATAAAAATAAAGATATTATCCGAGGCCTCATCGTTCATACAAGCGAAATCTCGGATATTATTAAAGAAAGCTATTGCTACAAAGAAAAAATTATAAGCGACCTTTATTTGCCCTTTCATCTTACTGCATCACTAACTTCCCGAAAAAGAATCATATTCTCTAAAAAATATAATAAATTTAACAATTTAAATATATTCAACATCATATATATGCTAAATATCAATGGTATAATACTGTATATCATATATATCCTTAACCTATATCTTAATAAATAGCTTCCTGGGATTACCTGGGATTACCTGGGAATACCTGGGATTACCTGGGATTAAAATGTTCTAATTTAAAAACTTTTAGAAAAAAATTGACACCAAAACTAACCAATAATATTACTATCGCAGTCAAAGTCTCGCAAGTCTCACAAGTCTCACGAGTCTTACCAGTCTCGCAACAAGTCTAAGCCTATCAAACTTCAAAAAGCCGTTCTAAGTTTTACCCAGAACAGTTTTAGAAGAATGTCCGCAGCCCAGACCTTTCAGACCGCCCAGACATTCGCTGTCATTTTCAAGGAGCGTATGATGGATATGCCTGATGAGCTCAACGCTAAGAAGGATATTGACGAGTATTCCAAGAAGATTACCAAGGAAATCAAGGAAGAAGCAAAGAATAACAAGGTTGAGAAAGCCGAAAAGAAGAAGGACGAAAAGAAAAAGAAGAAGAACAATCTGGACGAGGATGGCAACGAGAAGCCTAAGAAGCCTCTCACCAAGTATCAGCAGTATATCAGGGACAATCAGCAAAGGATTCGCGATGAGTTTCCCGAGCTTTCAAATACCGAAAGGTTCTCCAAGTTGGCTGAAGAGTGGAAGGCTTACAAGGCTACTCTTGAGAATGCGGAAGACGCGGACGGAGAGGCTGGAGAAGACGCTGGCGATGAGGCTGGCGACACCGGCGAGGCTACGGATACAGAGATTACTAATGTGTCCGAAGATGACGAGGAGAAGCCTAAGAAGCAGAAGAAGGAACCGAAAGAACCTAAAGCAGCTAAAGCTCCTAAGAAGCCCAAGAAGGAGGCTAAGACCGAGGCTGATGAGTAAAAAATGAATATGATGGTTATATGATTGATATAATTATGTGTATGTATATTTTTATATTTTATTTCTTGGGTTTTGGTTTTGCTTTTGGTTTTGCATTTGCTTTTTGTTTCATTAGGTCTTTGTAGTCTGTTATGAGATGTAAATCGCCCTTATATTTGACATATTCCTTGCGAGAATCTGGCATTTTATAGATTTTCATTTGTTTCCCGAGAATCTCCTTATATATACTTTGCTTCTTTTGAGATACAACAGGTTTTTTAGCTACCTTTTTGCTCTTGCCTTTTGATTTTCGTTTTCCACCTTCTAAATTAGAACCATTATATTTGTCGTATTCACGAGACCATTCACCCTTTTTAAATACAATTTGGTAAATATTGCATACATTTTCATATAGTATTTCATCAAGAGTTACATAATTATAATAGGTGTTTTTTTGTCCTACGTTAGTTCCATTTGCGTCATATATAATAAAGTTACCAGTTGTTGTAGATTTTGATATTCTTAATATAATATTAATATCTCCCTTTTCATTTCTACATTCAACAAGTGAATTTAAAAATTTATCATTTAATAAATTAAGATTATTAAATAATTCCTTAAATGTTAAATTAGTATTTAATCTATCAGAAGATATATTTTTTATATACTCATTCGTTTCTAAAAATATTTTGTCTCGTAATAGACCTTCGTTTAGAATTCTACTTTCACGGGCATTCAGTATTAAATCATTTTCTCGCAAAACCCTATTATTAAAAAAACCAGACATTTTATTATTAAATTAAACTATTCTAATATAATAATAGGTTTTTATATGTTATGAGCGTTATTAGGCTGTATTTATTTGTCTTTCCTATATTTTATTAAATATTCTGTTATTATATTGCTGATATTTTTACATATTTCCATATAATTATTAGCAATATAGGAGCTCTTTGTATTTATATATTACCTTAGCTACTATAGATTAGATGATTCTCTGATATTGCCCTTGAGTTAAAAAAATAATGAGAGTTATGTAATACAGTGTGCTATATTTATTTCTTGGTTTTGGTCTTTGCTATTGCTTTTTGTTTCGTTACATTCGTTACCTTCGTTGCATTGGTTGCATTGGTTGCATTGGTTTTGGTTTTGGTCTTTGCTATTGCCTTTTGTTTCGTTACATTCGTTGCCTTCGTTACCTTCGTTGCCTTGGTCTTTGCTATTGCTTTTTGTTTCATTAGGCTCTTGTAGTCTGATATGTGGAGTAATTCTCCCTTATATTTTACATATTCCTTGCGAGAATCAGGCATTTTATAGATTTTCATTTGTTTCCCAAGAATCTCCTTATATATACTTTGCTTCTTTTGAGATACGACAGGTTTCTTAGCTACCTTTTTGCTCTTACCTTTTGATTTTCGTTTTCCACCTCCTAGGCCTCCTTCTTCTTCTCTTGCTTTTGCTCTTGCTCTTGCTTCTGCTTCTGCTCTTGCTCTTGCTTCTGCTTCTGCTTCTTCTCCTCCTTCTTCTCCTCCTTCTTCTTCTCCTCCTTCTTCTCCTCCTTCTTCTTCTCCTGCTTCTTCTCCTGCTTCTGTTGTTGTTTTTGGGAGGGGCCGACTTTTATCTAAATCTTCCTTTAACTGTACCTGTAGCAGTCGCAGTTGCCGTAGCCGTTCCTGTTGCTCTTTCTCTTTCCGTTGCTGTTCCTGTTTCTGTTGCCATTGCTGTTCATATTCATCTATTATAATTTCGTGTTTTTTAATTCTTTTAATTCATTATATCTAGTATCAATATATTTATTGCAATTTTTTGTAATTCTTTTTAAATTTTCAATATAAGTTTGGGCTTCAGCTTCATCTCTTGTATTATCAATTATTAATTGTATTATTTTTTCATATGCTAATTTATACTCAATAGTTGGCCAGTATGATGTAATACAGGGAAGTGGAATAAAATTATATGGCTTTTTCTCTCGCTCTTGCACTTGCACTTGCACTTGCACTTGCTCTTGCACTTCCTCTTCCTCTTCCTCTTCCTCTCGCTTTATTTGCTCATCAATATAGCTTTTGTATTGACTCATTGCAATTTTTTTTAAATATTCTGAATATCTATCTCTTATTGTTTTCTCAGTTTTACTTGATTTTATAAGTTCTATTATTTTGTTAATATTTATGTCTTTTAAAAAATCTGACATTTTATTATTGAATTAAACTATTCTAATATAATAATAGGTTTTTTATATTTTAGGAGCGTTATTCGGTTGTATTTATTATATTGCTTCTATTTTATACATTTCTCCTCCTCCATATAGATTTTAGCATTTTACATATAGCACGATTATGTCCTGCACATTGATATTATGACCCTCGCTCAGGCAGTCGAGCGCTCTTGAGTAAAAATAAATATTATAGTCATAGGGTAGGATTATATTTTATTTCTCGGTGTTTGGTGCGTGGATGGGGGGGGAGAGGACATAATTATATAATTATTGGGCTACTGGAAGTGCTACGGTTTTTGCTATCAAATACTTTTCTTAAACTGACATTTTTTGAGGCGTTGCTAAAATTCTCGTCGTATTTCCAAGCAACCAATTTATGTAAATCTTCTAAACTAAAAGTTAAGCGGTTATCTATTGACATAACATTGTAATGCTCGTTATCTGTTAGAATGATACAGAACTCTTTACAATCTCTATATAGCATAGATACTCGCGGATCGCTAAGTTTTTTAGGATATTCGCTATTTATATAGTCACCGATTTTATCAATATGTGTTCTAATAATATTTATGACGGTTTGCTTTAATTCAAGTAAATTAGTATTACTGCTACCGTCAATAATCGCATCAAGTTTCCCATTAATATAGCTCGTTATTTTTTTTCTATCATCGGGCGATATTCTAATATCTATAATATTTAGTTTAAAATATTCAAGCAAGTATTTTCTTACGGAATCCTTCTCAATTTGATTTGGGATTCTACCTTTAACTTTTAGATATCCCATTATTTTTTTGGCGGCATTAGTATTGTCAAGATTTATCTTCAATATATTATTACTTATTAAAGCCTCTACTTCCGTAGTATTTACACTTAGCATATTTGCGGAATCGCTATATATCTTATTCTTCTCAAAGTCTGTCATACTATTAAATTGCTTACCAGTTTCTTCTATGCATACTGATATTATGTTTTTTGCTAATACCAAATAATCTTTGAAAACTTCAAAATAATGCTCTTCTTCTACTATCATAACCTTAGTAAGTATTTTTCGTAGCTTGGAACCCGAAGTTATTTCTGTTCTACCTATACTTACCTTACCATATTTGGATTTCAGTACTTCAAAAATAGAATTATAAAAACAGTTATTATTTCTTCCAGATACATTTATATATGATAATTTCATATTAAACAACCTACTGACATCTCTAGAACTACTCATACTACTCATACTACTATTACTACTATAATATGCTTTAAAAATATTTAATAACCGCATTACTTATTTCATCTTTATAACAGGACTCGAATATAACACTATTATATCCTGCGTATTAGTAGTGTATTGCCTTTCATATTTAAGAGCTGGGCGAAAGCTATGCGAAAGCTATGCAAGAGCTGTGCAAGAGCTGGGCGAAAGCTGGGCGAAAGCTTCTGAGTAAAAAAAATATGAGGGTTATATAAATTATATACAGGAATATATTTTATTTCTTGGTTTTGGATTTTGTTTTTTGTTGCGTTGCCTTCGTCTTGGTCTTTGCTATTGCTTTTTGTTTCATTAGGTCCTTGTAGTCTGTTATGAGATGTAAATCGCCCTTATATTTGACATATTCCTTGCGAGAATCAGGCATTTTATAAATTTTCATTTGTTTCCCAAGAATCTCCTTATATATACTTTGCTTCTTTTGAGATGCAACAGGTTTCTTAGCTACCTTTTTGCTATTCCTTTTTGATTTTCGTTTTCCTCCTGTTAAACCTAAATCCTTAGTTTCTTTTAAAAGATTTTCAGTTACATTGGGGATACTTTCTCGGATTTCCTTTTTGATTGATTCGATGGCAGTTTCATTATCTTTTAATAAATTTTCATAGTATTCAATTGTTTTATTATATTCTTCCTTATTTTCCTTAGTTATATAGCTATTCGTTAGTTTTTGTTTATAAGTATTTATAATTATAGGATACCAGCCTTGGTTTTTTAGAAGTTTATCCAATCTTATTTGCCGTTCTTTAAGTTCCGCGTGTTTATCATTATACCTTTCATTGGGAGTCATATCATCTAACATTTTACTTATTGTTCTATAATAACAATATATATTTTTATATGTTATGAGCGTTATTAGGCTGTATTTATTTGTCTTTTACTATATTTATTAAATATTCTGTTATTATATTGCTGATATTTTTACATATTTCCATATAATTATTAGCAATATGCGAGCTCTTTGTATTTATATGTCCCCCTTATTATCTCGTGTATTTGTGTATTACCTTACATACTATAGATTAGATGATTCTCTGATTCTCCGATATTGCCCTTGAGTTAAAAAAATAATGAGAGTTATGTAATACAGCGTGTTATATTTATTTCTTGGTTTTGGATTTTGCTATTGCTTTTGCTTTTTGTTGCGTTGCCTTCGTTTCCTTGGTCTTTGTCTTGGTCTTTTCTATTGCCTTTTGTTGCGTTGCCTTCGTTTCCTTGGTTACCTTGGTCTTGGTCTTTGCGATTGCCTTTTGTTTCATTAGATCCTTGTAGTCTGATATGTGGAGTAATTCGCCCTTATATTTGACATATTCCTTACGAGAATCAGGCATTTTATAGATTTTCATTTGTTTCCCAAGAATCTCCTTATATATACTTTCCTTCTTTTGAGATACAACCGGTTTCTTAGAGACCTTTTTGCCCTTGCCTTTTGATTTTCGTTTTCCTCCTCCTTGGCCTTCTTCTTCTGCTTTTTCTTTTTCCCATTTATTTTTTAAAATTTCTGCCTTATAATCTGAAACCAAAGTTAAAATATGGTCTTTAAGTTTTGGATATCTTTTTTTTATTTCCTCGTTTGTTGCATACATATTTATAAAATCTTCAAGAGCACCACTTTGATAAAGTTTATTTCCATAATATGTGGGTGGATTTTCTGATATTTTTTCATAATCTTCCATTAAAGAATTATAATTCCTATATAAGTCCTTATTTCTTAACCCCCAAGGAGTTTTTTCTGTATTAGGTGTATCAAGTAGAAGTTTCTGTATCATAAGTTTGTAATATTCATTCCAAACTTCATCATAATCTAAATCATATTCTTTTAACATAAGACATATTTGTTTAAGCTTTTTTAATATTTCTAACTTATCGTCCATTCCTTTTTCTATCTCTATTTTTTCTTCTTCTGAAATATTTTCATAGGTACTCATATTCTATTATATAAATATAAAAAATAATATATAGAAGAATATTACCTGAGAATACTCAGTGAGATTATTTATGATATCAAATATAATATGGTTATTATAGGTACGATAGGTACGATAGGTACGATAGGTACTATAGGTATGCTTAGTATGTTTGTTTTTGAGTAACTATACATTAAATTAGACGCATTCCGTCGCTCGTTATGTATGTGCTTACTTCGTCCATCGCGATATCGCAGATTTTTTTTATGGGTTTTCCATATGTCCTCGGGAGCTTAGGGAATAGCGTAGCTTTATTAGGCCAATGTGATGTCATTCTCAACTCATTAAATATCCTTACTCTCTTTTCCAAATCCTTCTTTTTCGCAAATGCTCGCGGAACCATACAAACATATACCACGCATCTATAATTATAATTATCTGCCGCAGTTTTTTGAACAGGATTTCCGTAATGTAATGTTCTGCTATCCCAAAATACTCCATATCCCCTAGGACATTTTATAGCTACCTCTCTACACCCTTTATTTACATAGAAATCGTACTGCTCTTTGTTCGCCAATTTATACCAATCTTTTTTATCAGTAATTTTAAACTCCTTCTGAAATTCTTCGTGAAAACTGTTGCTATTCTCTAATATTACTAGCGTCGCATCTCCCTCGTTCGTATCATACGCATTTACCCAACTCTGAATACATTCAAAATTATTTCTCGTATAACTCTGATCTACGTGAAACCACGAATTAGATTCGCGATTCGGTTTATCCAAAATGTAAATACTCGCACCATCAAAGCTCACAATTAAATCATCCGTTCCCCATATTTTCGCAAAAGCCTCTATGACCTTCTTATTTTGCCTTACTTCCCACGCCAATTTAGAATGTCCTATTTTCCAATGCTGTATCAACATCTTGTGATTTGGAAATAATTCCGTAATCTGCTTGTAAGTCGCCTTATTATTCCTATCAATAGGTACTTCAAACTCTGCCGTTAATTTCTCCAATACTTCCCATTTATTTTCTATCATATTCTCGCATTCTTCTGTGTCTAATATGGGACATATTGCTACACCATATTTAATCACAGTCTCCTTGATATTCTCAGCATCGCACAAGTACTTCTCATACTCATAAGCAAACTTCGTCATCACGCGCGATTTGTTTATAAAATTGTCCCATAACGCCACAGTCAATTTTTATCTTATGTAATATAAAAAAGAACATATTATATAATAAAAATAAAAAATAGATAATATATACATCAATTATATAACCATCATACCTATCTTTTACTCATCGGCCTCGGCCTTAGCCTTGGGCTTTATCTCCTTCTTGGGCTTCTTAGCCGCTTTCGCTGCATTCGCTGCTTTCTTAGGCTTCTCCTCGTCATCTTCGGACACATTAGTAATCTCCATATCCGTTACATCGGCGTCGCCGTTGCCGTTGCCGGTAGCTTCGCCAGTAGCTTCACCAGCTTCACCAGTAGCTTCACCAGCGTCTTCCGCATTCTCAAGAGTAGCCTTGTAAGCCTTCCACTCTTCAGCCAACTTGGAGAACCTTTCGGTATTTGAAAGCTCGGGAAACTCATCGCGAATCCTTTGCTGATTGTCCCTGATATACTGCTGATACTTGGTGAGAGGCTTCTTAGGCTTCTCATTTCCATCCTCGTCCAGATTGTTCTTCTTCTTTTTCTTTTCATCCTTCTTCTTTTCGGCTTTCTCAATCTTGTTATTCTTGGCTTCTTCCTTGATTTCCTTGGTAATCTTCTTAGAATACTCATCAATATCCTTCTTAGCGTTGAGCTCATCAGGCATATCCATCATACGCTCCTTGAAAATGACAGCGAATGTCTGAGTGGTAGCGGTAGCAGCGGACATTCTCCTAAAACTGTTCTGGGTAAAACTTAGAAAAGGCTTTTTGAAGTTTGATAGGCTGAGACTGGTAAGACTGTAAGACTTAGACTTGCTTTGACTGCTTTGACTGCGATAGTAATATTATTGGTTAGTTTTGTTATCAATTTTTATCTAAAAGTTTTTAAATTAGAACATTTTAATCCAAGCTTATTCTTGATTCAATAGAATATTATCCATACCATATCTCTTCAACCGTCCAGCTTGAAGAAGGCGCTGGTCTATAGCCATCATTTTGAGATGATGCTCTGTTTAAATACATTTGACCCGTAACACTCGGGTTGTCGCCAATTCTTTGATTCCAATATGCTGTATAATATACTGTTGATGTTGTATTAGGAGAATCTAAATAAGTTCCTGAAGCATTAGTTATACTTTCATTATAACTTACCATCCCTGTATTGTTTGATATCCACACAGGAGTTCCTGCTGTTGCCGCTGCCGAACCTGTTTCTGTTCCATTACAACCTGTAATTTCCGTCCAAGGCCCGGTACCTATTTTTCTATATAGTTTTATACCCCACCAGGCATTGTCGGCTGAAGTACTCATTCCGATAAAAACTATTAAATTAACTAACATTTTGCTTAGAGAACTTTTTGGCGTTATTTTAATTACAAAACCGCTTGTCAAATCTTCATTGATGGCATCCCATCCTGTATTATCTTTTAATTCCATTTTAGTATATGTCAAATGTTGTACTTGCGCTATCATTCCTACCGATAATCCTAAACTATTAATTGAAGACCCATTATACATTAGTGTTTTCGCATTTAATGAGCCACTTACATCAAGATGATACTCGGGGTTTGTAGTACCAACCCCAACACTACCCATATTATAAACATTCATATTAGAAGTATTATAAGTCCATTGAGCGCCTATTGGGTCTAATATAGTATTTAAGAGATTATAGCGGATTGATAGCGAACTTGGCAAAACTTCTTGTCCGTATATATACCATTCGTCAAAGTTTAATGTATCTGCTGTACTACCAAGTAATTTATTAACTACAAGACCATAATAAGTATATGCTGTTGTTATATCTTGTGTTAGTTGTATATATCTAAAAGAAGTATCATATACGGCATCTGTTTTATTTACAAGTTCAACCCAAGTAATATTATCATTTGAACCATATATTTTGAAATCTTTTGGTGATCTTTCGCGAAGTCCTTGCGTTTCTATTCTCATTAAAAATTCAAACCTAGTAAGTTTAATAGCAACAGGCAATTGTATTTTAAGCCAATCTCCTAAATATCCTGCTACTATAAAACTTGCACTATTAAAAGCGCCAGATGTATATCTACTCATCGCCCAATGACCACCTGTTCCATTTGCTGTATTAAAACAAGTCCAAGGGTCTGAACTTCCAAGTGTAGAAGAAAATGTAACTACATAAGTTCCGTTACCGTATGTTTGACCTGATACTGCTGTTGTGGCTGCTGTAAAGTTTCTAACAGGTGGGTACATTCTTTCTACACTATAATTAGTAAATGTAGTAGGCTTAGGAATATACTGACCTGCTTTAGGGGTTATTACCGCATTAATTGTAGTCAAAGCTATATCATATGATCCTTGCAATACAATATTACTATTATTGTTAATGTCGGCTAATGTGGGAACAGGAAAGTTTAATGTATATAAATTGGGTGCAGGATAAGTCTTATTATATAGCCTTGCTACATCCGCCGCTGAGAAAGCTCTGTCATATATACGGAAATCGTCCATCTGTCCGTTCCAAGTTCCATCACCTGTAAATGCAGACCTATTTATATATCTTACATTATAAGTAATATTAGGAATAGCCCGTGTTTCAGTATTATTAATTCTAACATTATTTAAATATACATCCCATTTTCCAGTTACATCTATACTCCATACGAAATGATGCCATACTCCGAATGTTGTAATTATACTATTAGACCAATTGCTATAGGTAAACAGAGTTCCTTCTGCTATATTGACAAGAATAGCACCTGGAGTACCACTCCAATTACTTTTAACTGCAATATAAAATCCCGTTGATGTATTTGCTGCTGTCTGAAAATCAATTAATCTTGCCCAAGTTTCGTGTGCTGTAAATCTAACCCAGCAACTAAATGTTATTCCTTTCCCATTATTCCATATAGTATATGGATTTATTGTAGCAGGAAACTCTAAATAATCTGTGCTATCAAACTCAACAGCCTGTCCTTCTATCACTTGCGTTGATTGAATAACAGTTCCTACATTAGTTAAATTATGTCCGTTCCCACTGCTATCAAGATAATCTCCATTAAACTTATACCAGGCAACTAAATTATCATTATTGTAGAGAAAGTTCATTCTTTTATGCCTTACGCCTTCTTGAATAGGTCCGACAAGAGATTTAAACTTAATTATTACTATACCTGAACCACCTGCACCGCCCGGACCGTGATATGATTCCCAAAAACCTCCTCCTCCTCCTCCTCCACCTGTACCTGCTCTTCCACTCGATGCTGTTAAAGTACTTTGTGAACCATTGCCACCTCCTCCTACACCCCCTGTTCCTGGAGTATATCCTGCTAATGATCCTCCGCCACCACCTCCACCATATGTAACAGCTGTTCCAGTTATTGATATTGATATACCAGCACCTCCATTACCACCTACTGTGGTAGTTCCATTAGTTCCGCTTGTAAAAGCACCTCCGCCCCCACCACCCCCTCCGTTATAATTTGTTAAGATACCTCCAGAATTACCATATATACCAGCTGGAATATTTGTTGAAACAGGATTTCCAGGTGTATTCCCGCCTGAACCACCACCTGAACCACCGTCTTTATTTGAATTCCCAGTAGATACATCGTGATGACCTGCACCACCACCTTTTGCTAAATATATATTTGTTGAGTTAAAACTAATGCTACTATCTTCGCCTTTATTTCCTTGTCCCATAGTTAAAGCTGCTGTACCACCTTTACCAACACGAATAGTATATGTTCCTGAAAAAAATGTTTGATTTGTAAGATAAATAACAGAACCTGCGCCTCCTCCACCTGCGTGTCGCGAACCTCCACCACCACCTCCTCCAACAATCAAGATATCACATATAGTATCTCGCTCTACTGTAATATTATGTGTTGTTTGTGTTTCGGCACCTTCGCTATGTGTGAATGTTCTAATAGTTTCGATAAATGTCGGAGCTATAACAACAGGTTCATTAGTCAAATAATTGGTTGTAGGAATAGTACCCAATAAATATCTTATTATTACTATACCTGAACCTCCATTTCCTGATGTCGTATTATTATATCCTGAACCACCACCACCACCACCTGAACCAGCGCCTCCATTCATATTTACAGGAGCATTATAGGCATCTGCACCACCTGTTCCAAAACCCATACTACTTCCTCCATCATTTCTTTCTCCAGCTCCACCTCCTCCTCTACCTCCATTTGTAGGTGTTGATACATAACCACCACCCCCACCACCTCCACCCCAATAATAATTTACTCCTGTTATATTTACCAAAACGCCTGCACCTCCATTGCCTGTTTGTGCTCCTGACGCATTACCATTTCCGCCTACGGCACCAGCGCCTCCTCCTCCAGCAGATTGAACGCTGCTGACTTGATTAATACCTGCCCCTCCAACATTACCATTATATAATGTAGCAGTAGTCAAAATAGCTCCCTTTGTAGATGTACCAACAGTTCCGCCATTTTTACTTGCAGCATCAGGCACACTCTTACCACCCGCACCACTACCACCACTATTTGCTAATGCCGCTAAATTCCAATTAGCAATCCCAGCACAACCTCCTCCAAATAATACAGCACCAAAAGCTTCTGACGATTGACCCCTTACTTCTCCTGGTATCCCACCCCTACCAACTTTTATAGTATAGGTACCTGAAGCTATATTTATATTCGTTCCATATAACACAGCGCCTCCTCCACCCCCCGCACCTATATCCTTTCCTCCAGCCCCTCCGCCTCCAACTATCAAGATATCACAAGTAGTACTCTTAGTAAATACACGAGCGTAATCTGTTGTATTCGCAGACCCCGTGTATGTATATGCTTCAATAGCATATACATTACCAACGCTATCTACAAATGTTGTTGGTGTTACAGGAGCAACTTGGAGATTATCCCTTGCTATAGTTTCTACTATTTCATTTCTGCGATATAAATCACTCTTGACAGTTTCTATGATATAATTACTACCTGTGCTGTATTGGAGACCTATATTACTGTGATTCAAAGTAATAGGCATAGATATTCAAGATATACTAAGAAGCTCTATATTAATAATTATAAATAATTATAGCTATAAAAAACAAAGCGATGTCGGATATACAGAGGATATATAATGTATTACAAGGATATTCGTAGCATATTTCGGGGGTTTTACGGAATATATAAGCTACAAGATACTTATATCAATACTAATTAATAAAGTTTCACAATAAGCTAAAAATTAAATAATTATAATACCTAAATATAATAGATTAGGAAAAAATATTCAATATGATAGAAAAATGTTCTATTGGTAATATGAGTTATAATATTCAAAATATAACATTAATAATTTTAATATTAATATTAATCATTGTAATCATATATTATCTCAAGAATAGCAGCACAAAACACAATGAATTGATTGAGAAATATACGACACCTACAGATATAAAATCCGACGAAAGCTATAATACACATAGTGCTATAGCTAATTCCGAAATAAATAGCCAGTTTCCAACAAGTGGCACCGAAGTTACGCTAAGGCCTTGTCAGGTACAATTTAATAATACATTTGACAATGCAAATAATACTGTTAGATATTTTTATCAAGATGGTTGGCAAGAAATAGCTACAATTAAAGAACCTGGTCTTAATTCAACTTATATAGATGTACCAGAAAAGATTATTTCAAGGAGCAACGAAACAAATCAAGATGCTATAACTAATTATAGCGAACGCTCTAAATGTTTTAGAAGAATTACTGCAACAGATAATAAATATAGATATAGAGGGAATGCTTTAATAAATTATAGTACTGGTATTCATTCGCAATTAAAGGTAGGTCCGAGCGGTGTTAACGAAAACTATATGGAAATGAAGTTTAACTTGGGTACTTCGCAAGAAGAAAGAAACAGTTATTTTACAAATTTAAAAAATTCAATATGTTCCTTAATATATACGGATAAGTTGGGTGGCACAAGCTTGGATAATTTAGGATTATATAGATTAACATTAGATGCCGATAATACTATAATAGCTATAAATCAAATAACTATAAATAGTGCTAATAATCATATATTTACCGTTAGTCCAACAACGAGCTTTGCTGATTTATTATCATCTTCTGATAGAGATACAAGTTATGTGTATAGTGGTGATAAATTTATATTCCAGAGCAATAGCACTTTATCAATAGATAGAAATTATATTAATATAAAAATATATAATTTTAATCGAGAATTATTATGTTCTGATATTCAAAAAAATATAAAATCTTATACAATTGTTGATAACAAACGAATAGATGTTAATAAAATAGTAAATATATCAGCCGGGAATGTTTCTGTAACAATAGATAATACAAACTTTCCTGACGCAGCAAGTTCATATGATTCAAAGAATGCTCTTAAACAAGCTATTGAGAATAAAATTATAGCTGAAATAGCAACCGCAAATGCCGATGCTATTTCAAATGAAACAATAGCTAATACTAATATAGCAACATATACAGCAACAAGAGACACATTTTTAACGAGCATTGATACGCGTGATAAATTTTTGGATAAAATATTTGATAATACAATATTAGTTTCAAGAAGAAACTTTTTAGTTTCAACCAGCGGTTTAATAAATGGTTTAAATTTAAATATATTGGGATATCAGGTAGAAGATATATCATCCGGTGAAACAATACTAAATTCGAGCGAAGAACCATCATTTCAAAAAATTATAAATAATACCCCGGCTAATATATACGAAACAATAGTGTATCGTTATAATGGTATTGGTAATTTTAGTGAATATGATATTATCTTTCCGCCAAATACCGACTGTAAAATATTGATAGTTGGAGGAGGAGGTGGTGGTGGTCAATTTGGTGGTGGAGGCGGAGGAGGAGCTATATTATTTAAGGATAATTTGATATTAAATGGAAAATATATTATAAAAGTAGGTAAAGGAGGCAATGGACAAGATTGGGGTCGTTTTGGTATAAACGGAGACAATGGTGAACAAAGTTCGTTTCAAAAAGAAAATGTAGCAAGTGAGACATATATTGCTAAGGGTGGAGGAGGAGGCGGAACAAGACACTGGTGTATCTCAAGTGGTTGTTGGCTAGGTGTTAACGGAAATTCGGGCGGTAGCGGTGGTGGTGGTTCGCATTCAAATGATCCAAACTACCGCGGACAAGGTGGCGTTAGCAATAAAAATACATATGCCGGTTGGCAAGATTTTGGATATAGTGGTGGTAAAGGGAGAGCAGGCACCGGCGGAGGAGAACCATCGCACGCATCGGGTGGAGGTGGTGGTGCAGGAAGTGCTGGCGAAGACGCTGTTAATTCAAGAGGAGGAGGACATGGAGGAAGAGGAAAAGAGTTTATTACAACATTTGGATCATCTGTTGGACATAATGGGTGGTTTGCTGGCGGTGGCGGAGGAAATACATATTATGGCGCAGGTAATCCAGGATATGGAAATGGAGGAAATGGATTATTAGGTGGAGGTGGAAATGGAGGATATGATCCAGGATTACCTGCAACAGACGGTGTCAATGGAACTGGTGGCGGAGGAGGTGGTGGAAAATGGGCCACTGGAAATGCAATAAAAGGAGGTAATGGCGGTTCGGGTGTTGTCATAATTAAATATAGAGTTCTTCCAGCACAGGATGGCGATAATCATAAGAAAATAACATTAAAATATGATAATGAACAATACGATAATAAACTAAATTTTACTTATAGAACAGACGAAAGTCTTTATTCGTGGGAAGAAGCTTATAATGAAGCAATAGCTAATGGAAAAAGAATGCCAACTATTAAAGAAATGAGGGATTATATGGATAGTTCTCCTAATGTATTTTCAGCATTTAATGGGAAGGATGTTTGGATACCTGTTTTAAACCCAGGAACTTATAGAGGACGAGACTGGGTTCAAGCTGGTAATCTTTATCATACAAGAAAAAAAAGTCATACGCAAGATTTGGGTAGCTATCCATCATGGGGAAATGGCACTTCTGCTGATTATGCGAAGGTATATTTTGAAGTTAATAACTTAAATTCTATAATATATAATTTTAACAATCGTAATGATTTACAATCTTGGATAAATTATGCGAGAAGTATCGGTGCTACAACAAATGTTAATTCATTTGATTCTGCATACGGTGTTTGGTATCCCAATAATCCAGAAGGATATTTAAGTTTAACTTTAAATAATGCAAGTTATAATTATATAACAGTTCATTTTGAATGTACATATCCTAATGGTAGTGTTGTTTTAAGAATAAATAATGAAGTAAAAGAGACTTGTTTTCCTAATCAATTTAAAATATATTCACAAAGTTATAATATAGGAGACGTATTAACTATTGCTGAATTAAACACAAGTATTATAGGCAGAAACTTAATAATAATATTAGAAAATAGAATAATAAACTATAGAGCAACATTACCAATACAAACATCTGTCACTCTAAATGGAGAGGCTAAAACATTAGATGCTGGAATATATAATATTACAATGGGTCCTTTAAAAACTGTGATAAAAAAAAATAATACTAATAATGAAATTGGAAGCTACACACATACAGATGGTAATAAATTTACATTCAAATATGCTACAAGTTTATCATTGCAACAACTACATAATTTAAGCACTCCTTTTTCAGGAGCAGTAGATACAATTGTCGAGGATAGAAAATATTTTTTAGGAGACAAGACATTAGATATGACTACAAAATATAAGGTATATATCTATCATCGTAGTAATATAACTCATACTATCACCTTGTATGCTGACACTACATTGCTAACAAACGTAACAGATTATATAATAAGTTCAGTAGTTGATGAAGTTGTTTCAAACAAAATTAAACTTGAAACTTATACAATAACTATTAAAGAAAATATAGAAGGTAATATCTATTTGAAATCAGACAAACCTATATTTTATATAAATGAAACAAATAGAACAACATTTAATAATCTAACTGACACAGCGTTTTCAAATAATGTTAATAACTTAAAAACAAGTGGTTCAGCTACATTAACCAGCTTAAATAATATGTTTGATATTTCAACGGCTAATGCTGCAAAAGCAACCGCTGTAGAACAAAAAATAACCTATAATATTGATGCAGCATCAAGTTTGACCATCGCATATAATAGTAGCACTATTGATAATACAAGACGAACCTCTTTAAATAATTTAAAGACAACATATAACAACATACATAATTATAACGAATCAAGCGGTGGTACTATGACCCCTATTATAAATACTAATACTTTTGGTTCAATATTAGAACCTGTTGCAACAAACATAGAAGAATATATATCTTACGAATTTCCTTCGGCGCCATCAGCAGACCAATTAACGCCAAGTAGCCGAACAACAGCATTTGATATTAAGAGTAATGCTACGAAATACATTTATTTCAAAAAAATATGATAATATCTTTATAAATATCTATATTAACAAAAATAAAACCACAATTAACAATTTATAATAGAGTATTATATCTCTTGCTTTTCCTTTGTTTTTTATAGCTATAATAATTATTAATAATTATAAATAATTATAGCTATAAAAAACAAGGCAAGGCGAAGTATAAGCGAGAGTCTAAGTGAAAGACCAGAGAATAACAATGTATTACAAGGATATTCGTAGCATATTTCGGGGGTTTTACAGAATATAAAAGCTACAAGATACTTATATCAATACTAATTAATAAAGTTTCGCAATAAGCTAAAAAATAAATAATTATAATACTTAAATATAATAGATTAGGAAAAATATTCAATATGATAGAAAAATGTTCTATTGGTAATATGAGTTATAATATTCAAAATATAACATTAATAATTTTAATATTAATATTAATCATTGTAATCATATATTATCTCAAGAATAGCAGCACAAAACACAATGAATTGATTGAGAAATATACGACACCTACAGATATAAAATCCGACGAAAGCTATAATACACATAGTGCTATAGCTAATTCCGAAATAAATAGCCAGTTTCCAACAAGTGGCACCGAAGTTACGCTAAGGCCTTGTCAGGTACAATTTAATAATACATTTGACAATGCAAATAATACTGTTAGATATTTTTATCAAGATGGTTGGCAAGAAATAGCTACAATTAAAGAACCTGGTCTTAATTCAACTTATATAGATGTACCAGAAAAGATTATTTCAAGGAGCAACGAAACAAATCAAGATGCTATAACTAATTATAGCGAACGCTCTAAATGTTTTAGAAGAATTACTGCAACAGATAATAAATATAGATATAGAGGGAATGCTTTAATAAATTATAGTACTGGTATTCATTCGCAATTAAAGGTAGGTCCGAGCGGTGTTAACGAAAACTATATGGAAATGAAGTTTAACTTGGGTACTTCGCAAGAAGAAAGAAACAGTTATTTTACAAATTTAAAAAATTCAATATGTTCCTTAATATATACGGATAAGTTGGGTGGCACAAGCTTGGATAATTTAGGATTATATAGATTAACATTAGATGCCGATAATACTATAATAGCTATAAATCAAATAACTATAAATAGTACTAATAATCATATATTTACTGTTAGTCCAACAACGAGCTTTGCTGATTTATTATCATCAACAAGTACAATAAGCTATGTATATAGTAATGGTAATTTCATTTTTCAAAATAATAGCAGTTTATCAGATACAACCAATGATATTAATATAAGAATATATAATTTTAATAGAGAATTATTATGTTCTCATATTCAAAATAATATAAAATCTTATAAAATAATTGATAACAAAGTAATAGATGCTAATAAAATAGTAAATGTATCAAATGCAAGTGTTTCTCTTAATATAGAAAATACGAGCTTTCCAAATGCGGCAAGTTCATATGCTTCAAAGAATGCTATTAAAACTGATATTGAGGAAAGAATAAAAACTGAAATAGCAATCGCAAATGCCGATGCTATTTCAAAAGAAACAGCTGCTAATACTAATATAACAACATATACAACAGCAAGAGACACATTTTTAACGAGCATTAATACGCGGGATAAATTTTTGGATAAAATATTTGATAATACAATAGCAGTTTCAAGAAGAAACTTTTTAGTTTCAACCAGCGGTTTAATAAATGGTTTAAAATTAAATACATTGGCATATAAGGTAGAAGATATATCGTCAGATGAAACAATACTAAATTCGAGCGAAGAACCATCATTTCAAAAAATTATAAATAATACCCCGGCTAATATAGATACTGTTGAAATATATACAGATACATCAATATCTTATACAAAAACTTTTGATACTAAAATAGCTTGTGAAATATTAATTGTTGGCGGGGGGGGTGGAGGTGGCGGTGGTATAGGTGGTGGTGGTGGAGGTGGCGCCGTTGTTCATTTACCGGATATTGAATTACCAGCCGGAACATATACAATAAAGGTTGGAAATGGTGGTGTAGGAAGACAACGTTATTATGCAAGTGATAATGGTTCGCCCTCTTCTATAGTTAATAGTAATAATACTATAAGAATAATTGCTGAAGGAGGAGGGGGGACAACCGGAGGTCATGATCAGGGGCAAGGTTCTGTTGGTGGTTCTGGTGGCGGAGCGGCAGGTCCAAATAGTAAAATACTTAATGGAGGGGCAAAAGGAACATCAAGTTCATTAGGTGGGTTTGTCGGAGGAATATATGGCAATCCAGGTGGGAGTAATACAGATATTAGAAGAACAGATTGGACGAATGCACCTGGCGGTGGCGGTGCTGGAGCTGCCGCTGCTAATATAGCGCCAAGTAGTGGAGTACCGGGCAATGGTGGAGATGGCAAAAGCTTCAATATAACAGGAAGAAATATTTTTTACGGAGGAGGAGGAGGAGGAGGCGGACATCCTACATTTGGTATTGGTGGAAAAGGAGGAGGTGGTAATGGTACTTCATATACAAACTATGGAAATGGAGGTAATGGGCAAGCAAATACAGGAGGGGGTGGAGGTGGCGGGGCTTGGTCTGAAACTGTAGGAGGTAATGGCGGTTCGGGTATTGTTATTATAAGATATAAAAATGTTCCACAACCGGATGGTGATGATAAGCAAATAACATTAAAATACGATAATGATAATTTATTTGCTTGGTATAACTTTGATAATAATTATAATGATGCGAGCGGAAATGGTAATAATTTAACCAATCACGGTACATCAATTATAACTGCGCAAAAAATAGATGGTAAGGCGATTGAGTTTGATAATACCGATTATTTAGAGTTTCCTGCTACAATGAATCCATACACTATATGGAATGGCAATGGAATAACATTTAGTTTTTGGGTTAGATTTACAGCTCATAGTAATTGGGCAAGAATAATAGATATACAAAGCGGAGGATATGTACATAATGGGATATTAATTTCTGCGAATTCAACTCACGGACCTATTGGGAGTGGTGCCGAACTTTCGTTCTTTTGCAACGGCACAGTATTTTGGTATTACAACGATGATCTTGTTACAAGATTAGGTAATTGGCATCATATTGTATTTAGCATAGATAAAAATGGTAGATGGGATATATATTTAAATAATGTAAGAATTAATAATGCAGAAGTAGCTCCTGTTCCTAATATACCATATAATCTCAGATATATAAATAAATCGGTTTATCATTGGGACGGACAATGGAAAGGTCAAATGGACGATTTCCGCATATATAAGACATCTTTGTCTGTTTCTGAAGTAGCGCAACTTTATAATAAAACACGCACTCTTCCTTCAAATATTTATAGAGCAACATTACCAATACAAACATCTGTCACTCTAAATGGAGAGGCTAAAACATTAGATGCTGGAATATATAATATTACAATGGGTCCTTTAAAAACTGTTATTAAAAAACATAATACTGATGTTGAAATCGGAACATACGCGCATACAGATGGTAATAAATTTATATTCAAATATGCTACAAGTAGATCATTGCAACAACTACATAATTTAGACACTCCTTTTTCAGGAGCAGTAGATACAATTGTCGAGGATAGAAGATATTTTTTAGGAGACAAGACATTAGATATGACTACAAAATACGAAGTATATATATATCATCGTAGTAATATAACTCATAGTATCACATTGTATGCTGACACAAGATTGCTAAACGACACAACAGATTATATAGCAAGTTCAGTAGTTGATGAAGTTGTTTCAAACAAAATTTATCTTTTTACTTATACAATAACTATTAAAGAAAATATAGATGGTAATATCTATTTGAAATCAGACAAGCCTATATTTTATATAGATGAAACAAATAGAGCAAACTTCAATGATACGACTGATACCCAATTTTCAGATAATGTTAATAACTTAAAAACAAGTGGTTCAGCTACATTAACCAGCTTAAATAATATGTTTGATATTTCAACGGCTAATGCTGCAAAAGCAACCGCTGTAGAACAAAAAATAACCTATAATATCGCTACCACTCCAGGGATACAATCGCCGTTGAGCATTAACAAAAATAGTAGTACTATTAGCCTCGCCGATGAAAACTCTTTAGATAATTTAAAGACAACATATAACAACATACATAATTATAACGAATCAAGTGGCGGTGCCTTAACGGCAAAAATAAATACATATACTTTTGGTTCAATCTTAAACCCTACGGCAACAGATATAGAAGAATATATATCTTATGAATATCCAACCGAACCATCTGCTGACAAATTAACGCCAAGTAGCAGAACAACAGCATTTGATATTAAGAGTAATGCTACAAAATACATTTATTTCAAAAAAATATGATAATATCTTTAGAAATATCTATATTAACAAAAATAAAACAACAATTAACAATTTATAATAGAGTATTATATATCTAAATCTCCTTTGTTTTTTATAGCTATAATTATTTATAATTATTAATATAGAGCTTCTTAGTATATCTTGAATATCTATGCCTATTACTTTTAATCACAGTAATATAGGTGTCCAATACAGCACAGGTAGTAATTATATCATAGAGACTGTAAAGAGTGATTTATATCTTAGAAATGAAATCGTAGATACTATAGTCAGGGATAATCTCCAAACAGCTCCTGTAACACCCGCGACATTTGTAGATAACAGCGGTAATGTATATGCTGTTGAATCCTATACATACTCTGGGTCTGCTAATACTGCTGATTATACTCGTGTATTTACTAAGAATACTACTTGCGATATCTTGATTGTTGGCGGTGGAGGTGCAGGAGGAAATAGTATGGGGGGTGGAGGTGGTGCTGGTGGTATTGTTTATACTATTAATCAAACCTTACAAGCCGGTAATTATACTATTGGTGTTGGTAAAGGAGGAACAGGATTAGCTGTAGTAGCTGATCAAGGAATAGTTGGTGTAAATCAAGATGGAAAAGATAGTTTTATACAATTAAATGGCGCAGATGTTTCTTTATCATTAGGAGGTGTTTTGCAAAGTTTAAGAGGAAAAGGAGGTGGTGGTGGAGGCGTTTATTATGACCCAGCATTTGTTAATGGTCGCAATGGAGGTAGTGGTGGTGGATGCTCTGAAACTAATAATAATGGTTTTGTTATTAATACAGCAGGTTCTGCTACACAAGGGAATACACTATGGAATGGAACAAGTTATGTTGCTGGTGGTAAAGCAGGAAGACAAAATACAACAACAACAAATGATTATAATGCTGGTGGCGGAGGTGGTGCTGGTAATAATGGTAGTAGTTATAAAGATGGAAATGCGGGTGTTCAAATAAATATAACTGGGACATCTCAATTTTATGCAGCAGGTGGTGGAGCCGGACAATATTTAGTACAATATAGTACAAGTGAAGGCATCGGTGGTTCAGGTATTGGAGGTAATGGTAGAATTTACAACAATTCTATTTATTTAAGAGAAGTGACAAGTGGAACAAATGGAACAGGTAGTGGTGGTGGAGGAGGAGCATACACGCAAGATCCTGATTTACCAGCTGGCGCCGGCGGGTCAGGTATAGTAATTATAAGATATTTATTAGGTACTATTCCTGCTACTAATATTTTGACAACAGAACCTACAGTTTCTTTTCCGACATTTACTGAAACTACTAGAATATTCGCTCATAGCGGAGGAGCTGAAACACAAACAACACATACTATTTCGGTAGGACGAGATACTATATGCGATATCTTAGTAGTTGGTGGAGGTGGTGGTGGTGGCTTTTTTGGAGGAGGTGGTGGGAGTGGTTCTATTTTATTTGCTAGCAATTTATTATTAAATGCAGGGAGTTATACTATAAAGGTTGGTAAGGGAGGAACAGGAGCAAGCGGTGAATCTGCAAATGGAACTAATGGAATAAATAGTTCAATATTAATAAATGCTATAGAATACATTTCAAAAGGTGGTGGTGGCGGCGGTACTAGACAATCTTCTGCGGCTAGTTATGTGGGAAGAAATGGAAATGACGGAGGAAGTGGCGGAGGTGGTTCGCATTCAAATAGCAGTACTGTACAAGCATTAGGTGGTAGTAGCAATAAAAATACATATACTGGTTGGTTGTCTTATGGTAATAATGGAGGAAAAGGGCGGCTTGGAGTATCAGCTCCTGAACCATCTCACGCGTCAGGAGGAGGTGGTGGTGCTGGAAGTGCTGGTGAAAACGCTGTTAATTCAAGAGGGGGTGGTAATGGTGGTTATGGTTTAAACCTTTCTTCAACATTTGGAACATCTGTAGGACATAGTGGGTGGTTTGGAGGAGGCGGCGGAGGAAATACATATTATGGCGCAGGTAATCCAGGATATGGAAATGGAGGAAATGGATTATTAGGTGGAGGTGGAAATGGAGGTTTTGACGGAGGTTCAACACTTGTAGCTCAGGATGGATTACCAAATACAGGCGGTGGTGGTGGTGGTTCCAAGATCAGCGGTGGAAGCGGTGGAAGCGGCGGTTCAGGTATTGTAATAATCAAGTTTAAATCAACTACTCCTATTCTAGAAGGCATAACTCATAAAAGGCTGAACTTTGCTTTAAACTCATTAATATATGATTTTACACCTTACAACAATTTAGCTTCTTGGACTGCTTATGCTACAAGTATTGGTGCTACAACCTATTTAAATTATGGTGATTCATCAGGAGTTTGGCACGTTCCAGCAAATGGAAATATACAATTAACATTACCAAACGGATACAATCAAGTAAAAGTTAATTATAATAATCCTCACGTTGCCGGTACAATAGTTAATATATATATAGATAATGTTATAAAAGATACTTGTGAAGCTGGTTTATCAAGAGAGTATATTCAATCTTATACAAACGGGCAAGTTTTAAGAGTTGAAGAAGTAGGAGCAATAATTGGCAAAAACTTAAAAATTACATTAACAAACACGCAAACATACACATTAAACTTCCCTGTTCCTACAATAGCCGACATTAACAATAATACAAATATTGTATTACGAGGAGTATATGATATAGCTTTGAGTACATCAAATGCTGTAATAATCCCTAAAGCAGGTCAGTATATTCCTCCGCCTACTATATTCTCTACATCTAATTTATCGCTTCGCTATCATCTCTTAAACCCTATATTAGATCCAATAGGCGCCCAATGGACTTATAATAGTTCAAATACTAATGTATATCATATGGGTAGAGTTGGAATAGGTACTACTAGTCCTGAGTATCAGCTTGATGTAAGCGGTACATTGAATGCTAAAGCATATTATTTTAATGGCGTACAGATTGGAAGATTATCAGAAGGAATGGTTGCTAACGTACAACATTTGACTTATACTCATATGGAAGTAAAAAATAATACAGGTTGGGATGCTATAAATGATGATTTAACGAAGGGATTTGTAATATCTATAACTCCTAAAAGTAATTTAAGTAAAATATTGGTTAATTTAATAGCACATATAGGATTAGTTAGTACAAATGACGGACGTTGGTGGGGTATTAAACTTTATAGAAAAATAGGAACAGCCGCATGGGCCGAAGTAACAGGCTCTAATGGAACAGAAACAGGTTCTGCAGCAAATACAAATGGAACTCCTGTGTGGATATCAAATAATATGGGAACTCCGGGATATGCAGGAGCGCAAGCATGGAATAATCAAATAATAAATCTAACTGGAACTTATTTAGATTCTCCGAATACAACATCAACTGTTTATTATACAGCATATTGGAATCAGAGAATGGCAGACAATCCGAGTAGAACAGGTGAATTGTGGCTAAATAGGGCTGCAAATCAAAATGATGCTTATAGACCCGCACCCTCTTCAAGTTGGACTGTTAAAGAAATATGGTATGGATAATAACTTTTAAATTATTATGCTATATCTCTGACATTGTCTTGTTTTTTATAGCTATAATTATTTATAATTATTACTATAGAGCATATAAGTATATCTTGAATATCTATGCCTATTATTTTGAATCACAGTAATATAGGCGTTCAATACAGCACAGGCAGTAACTATATCATAGAAACTGTAAAGAGTGATTTATATCTTAGAAATGAAACAGTAGATACTATAGTCAGGGATAATATCCAAGTTGCTCCTGTTACACCAACAACATATGTAGATAGCAGCGGTAATGTATATGCTGTTGAATCCTATATATACTCAGGGTCTGCTAATACAGCTGGTTTTACTCGTGTATTTACAAAGAATACTACTTGCGATATCTTGATTGTTGGCGGTGGTGGTGGAGGAGGGTGTGGTATGGGAGGGGGTGGCGGAGGAGGACAAGTTGTACACGCTACTAATGTAAATATACCTATAGGCACATATAATATTATTGTAGGTTCTGGTGGGGCAGGGGGAGTTTCAAATAATGGAACTAACGGTGCTAATTCAGTAGCTTTTGGTGCTACAGCAAATGGTGGAGGTGGTGGTGGCGGGACAGGATCGTGGGGAACAGCTGCAGCTGTAGGAATAGCTGGTGGTAGCGGTGGTGGCGGTGGTGCTAATAGCACAAATACTCTTCAGGCAAGTGGAACAGTTTCTTTTGGTACTCTAGGTTCAATATTAGCATCAGCGATTCGATATGGAAATGTAGGTGGTACAGGTAAGTACGACACGAGTTCTGGTGGAGGAGGTGGCGGAGGAGGAGCAGGAAGTGCAGGTACTGCTGGCAATTCTATATCAAAAGGTAATGGTGGAAATGGTGTTATTATAAATATTACAGGAACATCTTATTATTGGGCAGGAGGCGGAGGTGGTGCAGCATGGGCGACTAGTAATGGTACAGGAGGAGGAAATGGTGGATTAGGAGGAGGTGGCGGCGGTGCATTTGGAGCAGGTTCTGATACATCAGGAATTAATGGGCTTGGCGGTATTAACAATAATATTATTCAACCATCATCTACAACAGGAGCAGCTGGAGCAAATAACACAGGTAGTGGCGGAGGTGCTGGAACATATAATGCAAATGCTGGAGGTGCTGGTGGTTCAGGTATAGTAATCATAAGATATTTATTGGGTACTATACCTGCTACAAATTATTTGACGAATGAACCCGTTGTTAGCCCGTATGTTATTGTAGCAGACGGTTATTACCCAAGAACGCCAGCAACTAACTCTGCTACTTGGACTGATAATGGTTATACTGTAACTGTAAAAGTTTCTGATGCTACATTATATGGTGCTATTTATTATATATGTAATAATAAATTAATAGATACAGATGAATGGCATTCTACAAATGTATATACTATTAATAATAATACAACTTATTCCGGATCTACAAATTTTAAAGGAAATGCAGGAATAGCTTTTGGTATAGATTTAGGGAGACCTATATATCCTAAAAGAATAAGGATTGCCCCGCGCGCAAACCATCCTCAATACGGACCTCAATTAACATCAGCTCCTGGAACATTTAAAATATATGCTTCTAATAATCCTTCTTCGTGGAATGATAATAATCATATTGATTGGATATTAATACATTCCCAAATAAGCCCTCCTACTTTTGTTAATTTACAATTCACAATAATAACATTAAGTAATATACCTTCAATATCATATCGTTATTATACTATGGTAGTTATGACTACAGCGAGTAGTTATGGATACCTTACATTAACAGAATGGAATATAGGGGGTGATGAAAAAATAGATTCTATTCTAGAAGGCGGGACGCATAAAAGACTCAGCTTTATCTACAATAATGATAATTTAGTTGCCTCGTATAAGTTTAACGGAGATTATCTTGATAGCAGCGGGAACGGACATAATTTAACTAATGTAGGAACTGTTATTCAATCAACGCATATAATTGAAGGACAAGCAGTTGAGTTTGATAGTACAGATTATTTAGAGTTTCCTGCTACAATAAATCCATATACTATATGGAATGGTAAGGGAATAACATTTAGTTTCTGGGTTAGATTTACAGCACATGGTCTTTGGGCAAGATTAATTGATTTTCAGACAGCAGCAAATACAGGTAATGGCCTTTTTTTTTCTGTTAAATCAGCTCCAGTCACTGGAGCGTCGGCTTTATATGCGGATATAGGGAATGGCACAACAAAATTTACATATTCTAATTGGTCTAATAGTATAATTACAACATTAGGAGTATGGCATCATTTCGTGTGGAGTATAGATGTATCAGGAAAATGGGATATATATTTAAACAATGTAAGAATTAATGGTACCGAAACTGCTAATATCCCAAATATATCTTATAATCTAAGATATATAAATAAGTCTGCGCATCCTGATTCAACATGGGGAGGACAGATGGACGATTTCCGTATATATGGCAGAGCTTTATCAGTGGCGGATGTAGAAATGCTTTATAATAAGACTTATCCTGAACCCAATTTATATACATTAAACTTCCCAGTTCCTACATTAGCCGACATTAACAATAATAGTAATATTATATTACGAGGATCATATGATATAGCTTTGACTACAACTAACGCTATAATAACCCCTAAAACAGGTCAGTATATTCCTAAGCCTACTACATTTGCATCGGATTTATTATCAATTCGTTATAATATATTAAATCCTATGAATGATCCAACTGGCGCCCAATGGGCTTATAGTTCAAATAATACTAATATGTATCATATGGGAAGTGTTGGGATTGGTACTACTAATCCAGAATATCAGCTTGATGTAAGTGGTTCTGTAAATGCCAAATCTTATTATTTAAACGGAAGACAAATTAATGAACCTCTTAGCGAATTAGGATTATCTGAAGGAATGATAGCGCAAGTCAGGCATTTGACTTATACTCAAATGGATATAAAAAATAACACTGGTTGGGATGCTATTAATGATAATTTAACAACCGGATTTGTAATAGCCATAACTCCAAAAAGCAATTTAAGCAAAATATTACTTAATATAATCGTACATATAGGTCTTGCTGCTTCAAATTATAGTGTATGGTGGGGTATTAAACTTTATAGAAAAATAGGAGCAGGTGATTGGACTGAAGTAACAGGTCCTAATGGAACAGAAACAGGTTCGGCAGCTGCTACCGCAGGAACTCCCGTATGGATATCAAATACTATGTATGCAGGCAATCTTGATTATCAATATAAAGTAACAAATGTTACAGGAACTTATTTAGATTCGCCAAATACAACATCAACTGTTTATTATACAGCATATTGGAATAATAGAATAGGAGACAATCCGAGTGCTATTAATACTATTTATCTAAATAGAGCAGAATCTCACGGAGACGCATATAGGCCTGCGCCATCATCAAGCTGGACTGCAAGCGAAATATGGTATGGCTAGAGTGGGGGAGACCGCCCCCAACGCGGTTTTATGTGGAGTGATGGGTTATAGTCAATGAGATAGAAAAGGCTATCGTTGGCTATAGTCAAGGATATAGAAAAGGCTATTGATGGCTATAGTTGGCTATTTATATTACCTTTATTATGTCTTAAAAAGAGACCAGATTTTTCTAAAATTTGAAAATTAAAATTGTAAAAATAAAAATTTTCTGGTTTCTCAAGGACTGCTCTGTTAATCCAAGTATTTTATAATAAATATAGAGAGGAGATAGACAAGGAGATTGTCAAGGATTTAGAAAAGGCAAAATAATTCCTGGCTAACATTTTTATACTTTTTGAAAGGGCTTATAGCTGGATATAGTCAAGGAGATAGTCAAGGAGATAGTCAAGGAGATAGTCAAGGATATAGAAAAGGCTAAATGGCTGGCCAAGGAGCTTCTTTGATATGTTTAAAAAGGATTTTGAAAAAGTTGGAAAATAAAAATAGTTTTAAGAAAAAAAGGGATGTCTTGAAAACGACCCAAAAACATTTAAGGAGACAAAAGAGAATATTGAGGCATCCTTTAATAGCAATTGTGATAACAAAATGATTATAGTCAAGGAGATAGAAAAGGCTAAATGGCTGGATAAGGAGCTTATTTGATATGTTTAAAAAGGATTTTGAAAAAGTTGGAAAATAAAAATAGTTTTAAGAAAAAAAGGGGTGTATTGAAAACGACCCAAAACGGGGGAGCCCGCCCCAACACAGATTTAATGGAGAGACTTATAGTGAGGGAGTATAATTAAACAAGTATTTCATTAAAAATAGCTGGATTTTTTGATAACCTATTCCAATATATTTTTTTAGGATGAGCTTTTAATAATTCTATAGCATTTGGATTTTGCGATAACCAAAACCAATCTATTTTTTCTGGATATTTTTTTAATAATTCTATAGCTTCTGGGTTTAGATTTTGACTTAACAATTCCCCATATATTTTTGTAGGATTATCTTTTAATAATTCTATAGCATTTGGATTTTGTGATAAGAGTTTCCAAGATATTTTTTGAGAATCATCTAAATCATATAGTTCATCTTCGCTCATTTCATTTTCTTCATTAATTTTATTTTTTATTAATTCAATAGCATTAGGATTTTTTGATAGATAATACCACTTTATTTCTTCGGGATTATTTATTAATAATTCTATAGCATTTGGATTTCCCGATAACTGTTTCCAAATTATTTTTTCAGGGTTTGCATTTAGCAATTCAATAGCTTTTGGGTTTGGATTTCCGGATAGATTTTCCCAATCTATTTTTTCAGATTTTGCATTTAGCAATTCAATAGCTTTTGGGTTTGGATTTCCTGATAGCCTATTCCAATCTATTTCTTCTGGATATTTTTTTAATAATTCAATAGCTTTTGTGTTTGGGTTTCCCGATAGATTTTCCCAATTTATTTTTTTAGGATTAGCTTTTAATAATTCAATAGCATTTGTGTTTGTATTTCCCGATAGATTTTCCCAATTTATTTTTTTAGAATTTTCTTTTAATAAATCTATGGCATTTGGATTACCTGATAACCAAAACCAATCTAAATCATCTAAACCTTTTTCTCTTTCTTCTTGTATCCAATCTTTTAATACATATTTTAATTTGAAAATAGTCTTGTATTTTTCTACAATTATATGATAGATATCATCTGGTAATAAATTGAGGCTACCTCTTCTTTTTGAAGCGGTAATGTTTCGCGTCGCATTTATTTTGTTATTAATAGATTTTGGAGATGAATTGATATTATCTTTGAAGACATTTATATATTTACAGAATTTGTTGAGCTGTTTCTCATTACAGCCTATTACTTTAGACATCATTTTAAGCATCATCTTATTACCACACATAGCTTCATAATCGGTCATACTAAGTCTAAATAGAGGATTATTAATTCTTGCTTGCATATTAGCAATTAGGCTAGTACTGAGCCCCGAATCTATTCCTAAAAATTTAGATAATTCAGCTCCTTTTTTATTAGTCAATCTTTTTAGTGCACCTGAAGATACTGACATTTATTAACACTAATTCTATTAAATGCTTTAGAATTAAAAACATAAATTTTTAAAGTTTCAAGGATGGGGGAAACCGCCCCCAACGCGGTTTTATACGAAGGCTATTGAGGGCTATTGAGGGGCTATTGAGAGGATTGAGCTATTTATAATACCATTATGGTGTCTTAAAAAGAAACCATATTTTTCTAAAATTTGAAAATTAAAATTTGAGTACATCTCTTGATTTATTTTGTAATTTCCAAAAAACTTTTGAAATTTTTGAAAAAACAGAAAGATGTACTCAAATTTAAAATTGTAAAAATAAAGATTTTCTGGTGTCTCTATAACTGATATGTTAATCTAAGTATTTTTATAATAATTATTGAGAGGAGATAGACAAGGATGGGGGGAAACCGCCCCCCCCAACGCGGGTTATTGTCAAGGATATAGAAAAGGCAATAGCGGGCTATAGTCAAGGATATAGAAAAGGCTATCGCTGGCTATAGTCAAGGATATAGAAAAGGCTATCGCTGGCTATAGTCAAGGATATAGAAAAGGCTATCGCTGGCTATAGTCAAGGATATAGAAAAGGCTATCGCTGGCTATAGTCAAGGATATAGAAAAGGCTATCGCTGGCTATAGTCAAGGATATAGAAAAGGCTATCGCTGGCTATAGTCAAGGATATAGAAAAGGCTATCGCGGGCTATAGTCAAGGATATAGAAAAGGCAAAATAATTCTCGGCTAACATTTTTATACTTTTTGAAAGGGCTTATTGCTGGCTATTGTCAAGGATATAGAAAAGGCAAAAATAATTCCTGGCTATCTTTTTTATACTTTTTGAAAGGGCTTATTGCTGGCTATTGTCAAGGATATAGAAAAGGCAAAATAATTCCTGGCTAACTTTTTTATACCTTTTATAATTTTTAATAGTATATATAATAAATTAATATATAAAACACGATACCATATAGTGAGACTACTATACCGGGGAGTTAGACGAGTTTTATAGTAAAGGGGAAAAATAATTCTCGGCTAACATTTTTATACATTTTGAAATGTATTATAGCTGGCTATTGTCAAGGATTTAGAAAAGGGCTTATAGCTGGCTATTGTCAAGGTCATAGAAAAGGCGAAAATGGCTGGCTAAGATACATCTATGATATCTAAGAGGAACCAGATATTTTATAAAATTGAAAAGAATAATTTGAGTACATCTCTTGATTTATTTTGTAATTTCTAAAAAACTTTTGAAAATTTAGAAAAAACTAAGAGATGTACTCAAATTTAAAATTGTAAAAATAAAGATTTTCTGGTGTCTCAAGGATTGCTCTGTTAATCTAAGTATTTTATAATAAATATAGAGAGGAGATAGACAAGGAGATTGTCAAGGATTTAGAAAAGGCAAAATAATTCTCGGCTAACATTTTTATACATTTTGAAATGTATTATAGCTGGCTATTGTCAAGGATTTAGAAAAGGCAAAATAATTCTTGGCTAACATTTTTATACTTTTTGAAAGGCCTTATTGCTGGCTATAGTCAAGGAGATAGTCAAGGATTTAGAAAAGGCAAAATAATTCTTGGCTAACATTTTTATACTTTTTGAAAGGGCTTATAGCTGGCTATAGTCAAGGAGATAGTCAAGGATTTAGAAAAGGCAAAATAATTCTTGGCTAACATTTTTATACTTTTTGAAAGGGCTTATAGCTGGCTATAGTCAAGGATTTAGAAAAGGCAAAAATAATTCTTGGCTAACATTTTTATACTTTTTGAAAGGGCTTATAGCTGGCTATAGTCAAGGATTTAGAAAAGGCAAAATAATTCCTGGCTAACTTTTTTATACTTTTTGAAAGGGCTTATTTCTGGCTATAGTCAAGGATTTAGAAAAGGCAAAATAATTCCTGGCTAACATTTTTATACTTTTTGAAATTTATAATTTTTAATAATATATATATAAAATAAATAAAATAAATAAAATAATATACATAATACATTATAATCCAAGTACTATTATAATAAAGATGGAGAG